>Ga0265313_10001261_pt1 | contig 24080 bp, 18 predicted proteins | sample 4123metaG_FD_203122 | JGI IMG/M metagenome (GOLD analysis project Ga0265313, IMG submission 203122) | Rhizosphere microbial communities from Carex aquatilis grown in University of Washington, Seatle, WA, United States - 4-1-23 metaG | ecosystem: Host-associated > Plants > Roots > Rhizosphere >...
AGGTCGGTAGTGCGGGCGCCCGAGGCGACCGCTTCGAGGCACGCCTCGCGCACCGCCCGGCCGGCCAGCTGAGCCGGCGGGCTCGCGTGGGAGAGGAGGGCTGCGCCCGCGAGGATCATCGCCATCGGGTTGGCGACGTTCTTGCCCTGCAACGAGGGCGCCGTCCCATGCGCCGCCTCGGCCATGATCGCCGCCGGCTCGAAGTCGTCTCCGAAGCCGACCACCAGCGATTCCGAGCCGGCGATCGAGCCGAACAGGGGCAGGACGAGGTCGGAGAGGATGTCGCCGTCGCGGTTCAGCGCCGGAATCACGAGCGGGTCGCCGCTCGACGAGAGCAGCAGCGCGAACGTCGCGTCGATCAACTGCGGCTCGTAGGGGACGCCGGGATGCCGCGCTGCCGCGGCGTCCATCTCCTCCTTGAGCATTCCCTCGTACGTCGGGCTGACGGTGTACTTCGGGCCGCCGAAGACCTTCGCGCCCGTCCGCTCCGCCTGCCGGAACGAGAACTCGGCCACCGCGTGGCAGATCCGCCGTTCGATCCGCTCGGTGCGGAACGCGACCTCGTCGTCTCCTTCGCCTTCCCGCCACTCCGTCGCGCCGTACGCGTCGCCGACCGCCATCCGCACGATCGAGATCGGCGCGTGGACGCCGCCCATCGGCGCGATCCCCGGTATGCGCCGGCCGGTCCGGACGATCACCCTGCCGCCGATCTCCTCGCGCAGGATCCGGTTCGGCGAGCCCACGTCCTCGCGTCCCTCCGGCGTCACCGTGGCCGCCTTGAGACCGAGCCCGTGGTCGCGGATCGCCTCCGCGGCCTCGTAGACGACCTGGTTCTGCGTCGCCCGCCGGTTCTCGAGCGAGAGGTCGAAGCGCGGGAAATCCAGCTCGACGCCGATCACGTCGGCTGCGAGAACGCAGAGCGCCTCTTCCAGCAGCTCCTGGCCCGTCTGGTCGCCTTCGAGGACGACGATCGTGTGCTCGTCGAACATCCGGCGCCGAAGTGTACTGACGCCGGTCATTTCTCAGGTGTATTTACATTGCTTTTTGGTTACCATTCCGACCAACTGACCCTGCATGAAGGAGGAACGAGTGGCGCGCAAGACCGTACTCGTTTGCGACAACTGCGGCAAAGAGGTCGACGAGGCGAAGGGCGCCGTTCTGCGCGTGACGTACACCGACGCGCGCCGGGGCGCCAAGCAGGCCGACCTCTGCGACGACTGCGCCGGCACGATGCCGGGCCAGCCTGCGGCCCGCCGCGGGCGCCGGCCGAAGGCCGCCGCCTAGCATTACGCGGCGGCGACGCTGCCCCACGACGGGAGACTGTGACCACACTCGAGAACCGGCCGAACACCGCGCTCCTCGTCGTCGACGTGCAGAACTGCGTCGTCGAGGGGGCTCCCGGGCGCGACGCGGTCGTCGCGAACGTCGCCGGCCTCGTCGAGAAGGCCCGGCGGGAAGCGGTCCCCGTCGTCTGGGTCCAGCACTCCGACGAGCACATTGCGAGGGGGAGCGACGGCTGGCGGATCGTCCCCGAGCTGAGTCCGGGCGACGCCGAGCCGCTCGTCGAGAAGAGCTACGGCGACTCCTTCGAGGACACCGTCCTCGAGACCGTGCTGGCGGGCCTCGGAGTGGGCCGCCTGGTCGTCGTCGGGGCACAGACCGATGCGTGCATCCGTTCGACGCTCCACGGCGCGTTCGCCAGGGGGTACGACGCGACTCTCGTCAGCGACGCCCACACGACGGAGGACCAGACGGCCTGGGGGGCGCCCCCGCCGGAGCAGGTCATCGCGCACACGAACCTGTACTGGACCTACCAGACGGCGCCGGGGCGGACAGCAGGGACGGTCGAGACCAAGAACGTGGACTTCGGCTAGCTCTCCCGGCCGGGAGTCATCGGGGCCCGGCTCTACGATGGGACGGTGCCGCTCAGTCTCATCGCGGGACCCGCCAACGCGGGCAAGGTCGAGCTGCTGCTCGGCCGCTATCTGGACTCGCTCGAGCGCGAGCCCGTCCTCATCGTGCCGACGCGGTCGGACGTCGAGCGCGTCGAGCGCGAGCTGCTCGCCCGCCGCCCGGCCCTGCTCGCCGGCTCGATCGGCACGTTCGACGACCTCTTCGAGCGCATCGCGCATGCGGGCGAGACTGCCCGGCCGCTCGTGTCGCAGGCACAGCGGGCGCTGCTCGTGCGCCGCGTCGTCGCGGGCGCACAGCTCGACGGTCTCTCCGCCTCGGCGCGCTTCGGCGGCTTTGCCGACGCCCTGCTCCAGACGCTCGGCGAGCTGGAGTCGGGCCTGCTCGACCCGGAGCAGCTCACGGGCGACCTGGCGACGCTGCACGCCGGGTACCGCTCAGAGCTCGACCGCCTCGGCCTCTGGGACCGCGACCTGCTGCGCCGCCGCGCGGCCGAGCGACTCCAGTCGGATCTCTCCGCGTGGCACGGGGAGCCGGTCTTCGCGTACGGCTTCGAGGACCTGACCGGAGCCGAGTGGGCGCTGCTCGAGGCGCTCGCCGGCCGGACCGAGGTCGACGTCTCGCTGCCCTACGAGCCGGCGCGGCCTGCGTTCGCCTCCCTGCGCCGCACTGCCGAGGACCTCTCGCGTCTGGCCGGCGGCCGGATCGAGGAGCTGGGGCCGCGCTACGGCGAGCTGGCGCATCCGGCGCTCGCGCACCTCGAGCGGGCGCTGTTTGCCGACCCCGTCCCCGCGGCGGTGCCCATCGAAGGAGGCGTCCGCTTCTTCGAGGGCGCCGGCGCGCGGGGCGCGCTCGAGCTGGTCGGCGAGGAGCTGCTCGTGCTGCTGCGCTCCGGCACGCCGCCGGAGCGGATCGGCGTCGTCTGCCCCAGCATCGAGCGCTGGCGTGCGCCGCTCGAGACGGTGCTCGGCACGCTCGGCGTCCCGTACTCGATCGACGGCGACGTCCGGCTCGCGCAGACGCCGTTCGGTCACGCACTGAACGCGATGCTCCGCTTCGCCTGGCTCGGCGGCACGCGCAGGGACCTGTTCAGCTTCCTGCGCTCGCCCTTCTCCGGGCTCGAGCGCCGCGCGGTCGACTTCGTCGAGGGGCGGCTGCGCGGGCGTGCGATCCAGACGCCGGAGCGCGTCGTCGAGGAGTCGGAGAAGCTGCGCGGCGGGCCCGTGCCCGGGCTCGCGGAGCTGCGCGACGCCGGCGACCCGGTCGAGGCCGTGCGCGTGCTCGCCGCGCGCATGCTGCGCAACGCGTACGGGCTCGACGGCCCGCCGGTCGGTGAGACCTCGCGGCTCGACCTGCGCGCCTTCGAGACGGTGACGCGCCTGCTCGGCGAGCTCGAGCGCTGGCGCGCGCTCGCCGGCGAGCTCTCGCGCGAGGACGTCGTCGCGGCGCTCGACCGGCAGACGCTGCGCCCGATGCACGGCGACGAGCCCGGCCGCGTCGCCGTCGTCGACCTGCTGCGCGCACGCACCCGCCGCTTCGACATCGTCTTCGTGCTCGGGCTGGAGGAGGGAAGCCTGCCGCGCCGCGGGCTGTCGTCGCCGTTCCTCGACGACGACGCGCGGCGGGCCCTCGACGAGCGCGGCGCGCGCCTGCAGCGTCCCGACGCCGTGAGCCGCGACCGCTACCTGTTCTACACCGCGTGCACGCGTCCGCTCGAGCGGCTCTATCTCGTGCGCGAGGCGGCCACCGACGACGGCAGCCCGCGCGAGCCGAGCCCGTTCTGGGACGAGGTGCAGGCGGTGTTCGAGCCGGAGGACGCGCGCCGGTGGACGCGCCGCCGGCAGCTGTCGGCGCAGACGTGGACGCTCGAAACCGCGCCGACGGAGCGCGAACGGCTGCGCGCGCTCGCGGAGCTCGCGGCGCGCGACGCGCCGGCCGCGGACGCGCTCGCGCGGGCGAACGGCTGGGAACGGCGGCTGGAGCGTGCGGTCGGCGCGTTCCGCCGTCCGACCCGGATCACGCATCCGGTCGTGCTCGAGCAGCTCGCGTCGAAGCTGACGTTCAACGTCACCGAGCTGGAGCGGTTCGCCGACTGCTCCTCGGCGTGGTTCGTGGAGCGCTTCCTCGATCCGAAGTCGATCGACGGCGAGGTGGACGCGAAGCTGCGCGGCTCGGTCGCGCACAGCGCGCTCTTCAAGTTCTTCACGCGGCTTCCGAAGGAGCTCGGCGTCGAGCAGCTCGACGAGCGTGTCGCGGACGGCGCCGTCCGTCTCATGCGCGCCTGCCTCGACGAGGCGCTCGCAGGCGTACGCATGGAGATGACCGAGATGCAGGCGCGCGAGCTCGACCAGACGCTCTGGCGCGACCTCGAGGCGACGGTGCACGAGGAGTGCGCGAGCGAGCTGCTGCTCGTGCCACGGCGTTTCGAGGTGTCGTTCGGCAGCGAGCGGGCGGCGCCCGAGCTCCAGCGCGGCCTCGACCTCGGTGACGGCCTGACGCTGTCGGGCAAGATCGACCGGATCGACGTCGACCCGTTCGGCGCCCGCGGAATCGTGCAGGACTACAAGTCCGGCAAGCACGCACACTCGGCGCGGGAGATCGAGAGCGAGCTGCGCCTCCAGATCCCGCTCTACATGCTCGTGTTGCGCGACCTCGTCGGCCTCGAGCCGCTCGGCGGCCTCTACCGGCCGCTCGCCGGGGAGCGGAAGCCGCGCGGCCTGCTGCGCGCGAGCGAAGGGGAGACGCTGCCGGGCTACACGAAGAACGACTACCTCGACGAGGAGGCGTTCTGGGCAGCGATCGAGAATGCGCGTGCCGTCGCGGCCAGGCTCGCCGCCCGGATCCGCGTCGGCGACGTGCTCCACGATCCGAAGGGCGACCACTGCCCCGCCTGGTGCGACCTCTGGCCGATGTGCAGGATCGAGCGCGCGTGAACGAGCAGCAGAGCGCTGCCGTCGAGGCAGGCGGCGAGGTGTTCGTCTCGGCCGGCGCGGGCACGGGCAAGACGGCGGTGCTCGTCGAGCGGTTCGTCCGTGCGGTCTGCGAGCGCGGCATCGACGTCGACTCCATCCTCGTGATCACGTACACGCGCCGCGCCGCCGGCGAGCTGCGGACGCGCGTACGGGCCGCGCTCGCGGAGCGCGGGCGGCACGACCTCGCACGCGAGCTCGACGGCGCGTGGATCTCAACCATCCACGGCTTCTGCCTGCGGCTTCTGAAGGCGTACCCGTTCGCGGCCGGGCTCGACCCGCGCTTCCGCGAGCTCGACGAGGCCCAGGGCGCGGTGCTCCGCAGCGAGGCGTTCCAGCAGGCGCTCGCCGAGTTCTGCGCCGACGGTGCCCCCGAGCGGTTGCGCCTGCTCGCGACCTACGGCGCGGACGGGCTGCGGCGGATGCTCACGAACGTCTACGAGACGCTCCGTTCCGCCGGCCGCGACCTCGACCTCGCGATCGGCGGACTTCCCGAGCTCGCCGAGCGCGTCGAGCAGCTGCGCGAGGCGGCGCAGGGCCTGGCCGGCGACTCCGGCGCGACCGACAACCAGCGGACGACCGCCGCCCAGCTGCTCGAGCTGCTCGAACGTGACACGCGCCCGGACCGCCTGATGGAGCTGACCGGCTTCCGCGTGCGAGGAGAGCACGCGACGGCCTACAAGGAGACGCTGGCCGCGGTCGAGCAGGCGGCGCTCGACGAGGCGGGGACGCGCGACCGCGATCTCCTGCAAGAGCTGCTCGAGCGGTTCGCGACTGCGTACGCCGATGCGAAGGCGCGCGAGTCGGCGCTCGACTTCGAGGACCTGCAGCTGAACGCCCGCGATCTCCTGCGCGACAACCCGGACATTCGCGACCGTGAGAGCAGGCGCTTCCGCTCGATCATGGTGGACGAGTTCCAGGACACGAACCGGCTCCAGTGCGAGCTGGTCGACCTGCTGCGCGCGCCGGACGCGGAGCTCTTCTACGTCGGCGACGAGTTCCAGTCCATCTACGGGTTCCGGCACGCGGACGTGCAGGTGTTTCGCGAGCGGCGTGCGCAGGCGACGCAGCTTCTGCCGCTGACCTACAACTACCGCTCGCGGCCGGAGGTGCTCGCAGCGATCAACGAGCTGTTCGGCTCGTACTTCGGCGACGAGTTCCAACCACTCCACGCGGCGTCCGAGTTCCCGGACCCCGTGTTCGGGCATCCCGTCGAGCTGCTCGTCACCGACAAGACGAGCTACCGCGACACCGGCGTCCGCTGGCGGCAGGGCGAGGCGCGGGCCGTGGCCCGCCGCGTGCGGGAGCTCGTCGACTCGGGCGCGGCGACGCCCGGCCAGATCGTCGTGCTCTTCGCCGCGGGAACGGACGCCGACGTCTACGACCAGGAGCTGCGGCAGGCCGGCCTGCCGACCTACCAGTCGGCGGCGAAGGGCTACTTCGGCAAGCAGCAGGTGGTGGACCTGCTCGGCTACCTGCGCCTGCTCCACAACCGCTACGACGACGAGGCCCTCCTCACCGTGCTCGCGTCGCCGTTTGTCGGCATCTCGAACGACGGGCTCGCACTCGTGCGGCGCGCGGCGTCGCGCCGGCCGCTGTTCGTGGGCATCGAGTACTCGCTTCCCTCCGAGCTGGCACAGCGGGATGCGGGGCTGCTGCGTGCGTTCCGCCAGCGCTTCGACCGGCTCGCGGACTCCCTGCCGCGGCTCTCGCTCGAGCGGCTGTGCGAGCGGATCGTGAGCGAGCACGACTACGACCTCGCCGTGCTCGCGCAGTGGGACGGGCGCCGCCGCTACGCGAACATCCGCAAGCTTGCTCGGCTCGCGCGCTCCTACGAGGAGCTGCGCGGACCGGACGTCGAGGGCTTCGTGCGCTTCGTCGCCGAGCAGGAGGCGGTCGGCGCGCGCGAGCTCGAGGCGGTGGCGGAGGAGGAGGGCGCCGACGCGGTGCGGTTGTTGACGATCCACGCCGCGAAGGGGCTCGAGTTCGACGTCGTGATCGTCGCCGACGCAGGGCGGGAGGGACCGCCGCCGTCTCCGGAGGAGATCCTCGCGCTTGCGGACGGGCGCTTCGGCTTCCGCGTCGCAGACCCGGTGACGACGAAACGGCACGGCGCCTTCGACTACGAAGAGGTCAAGGACGCGCGAGCCGCCGAGGACCGGGCCGAGCGGCTGCGCCTCTACTACGTCGCGATGACGCGCGCGAAGGAGCGTCTCATCGTCTCGGGCTCGATCGACCGCGAGCGGAAGGCCGACGGGTCGACGCCGATCGGCTGGGTGCTCGACCGGCTCGACGCCGACGCCGAGATCGAGGCCGCCGGCGCCGCGCCGGTCGAGATCGCCCGCGATGCGGCCCGCTTCGTCGTGCGCATCGATCGCTACGACGAGTCATCGTGGCTGGCTTCTCCTGGCGCGGCGGCCGACGACAGCGAAGGCGGGCAGCTCAGCCTGTTCATCGCAAGCGAAGCCGCCGCCGCCGCGGCAGCCCCGGCACTCCAGACGCTTGCCACGCCCCCGGCGCCGCCGCTGCACCGCGTGCGCCGCCTGTCCTTCACCGCGCTCTCGACCTTCGAGCAGTGCTCGTACAAGTACTACGCGCTGCGCGTCGCCGGGATGGCCGAGCGGCGGCCCGAGCATCGCGTGGGGGAGGGCGGGCTGCGCGCGACCGAGGTCGGCGACGCCGTCCACCGGCTGCTCGAGCAGGTCGACCTGCATGCGCCCGCCGCGCCGGACCTCGAGCAGGTGCGCGAGTGGTACCCGACCGTGAGCGACGAGGAGCTCGAGCGGATTCGCGTCTTCGTCGCCTCGTACTGCGACTCGGAGCTCGCCCGCCGCGTCGCCGCGCTGAGCAGCATCGAGAAGGAACGGCACTTCACGTTCGAGCACGACGGCGTGCTCCTGCACGGCTACCTCGACGTCCTCCATCTCGACGGCCCGTGCGCTCTCGTCGTCGACTACAAGACGAACCTCGTCGGCGACGCCTCGCCCGAGGAGATCGTGGCGGCGGACTACCGGCTGCAGCGGCTCGTGTACGCGCTCGCCTGCTTCCGCGCCGGCGCCGACGAGGTCGAGGTCGACTACCACTTCCTCGAACGCTCCGACGCGATCGTCACCACCACCTTCGGGCGCGAGCAGGTGCCTGAGCTCGAAGCCGAGCTGTCCGAGGCGATCGCCCGGATCCACGCGGGCGAGTTCCGGCCGACGCCCAGCGAGTTCGCGTGCGCCGGGTGCCCTGCGCTCGACCTCGTGTGCGCCGGGCCGCGGCTGCGCGGCGGCGACCGCGACGGCGCGCCGCTCGCCGCCGTCGGCTAGCGTCGGGGAGTGGCGCGGAACTACGTCAAGGAGGCCCGCAAGCGCGTCGGGCCGAAGAGGCAGCGGATCCGCCCGGTGATCGAACGGCTCGCCGTGGAGCATGCGGACGCAGCGATCGCGCTCACGTTCCGCAGCCCGCTCGAGCTGCTCGTGTCGGTGATGCTGTCGGCGCAGACGACCGACGTGAACGTGAACCGCGTCACCGCGACGCTGTTCGCGAAGTACCGCGCGCCCGAGGACTATCTCGCCGTGCCGCAGGAGGAGCTCGAGCGCGACATCTTCGCGACCGGCTTCTACCGCCAGAAGGCGAAGTCGCTGCGCGGCACGATGCGCCTGCTGCTCGAGGAGTTCGACGGTGAGGTTCCGCGTACGCTCGAGGAGCTCGTACGCCTGCCGGGCGTCGCCCGGAAGACCGCGAACGTCGTCTCCGCGGAGCTCGGCCAGGCGCAGGGGATCGTCGTCGACACCCATGTCCGCCGGCTCTCGCAGAGGCTGGCCTTCACAAGGCAGGATGACCCCGTGAAGATCGAACGAGATCTCGTCCGGCTTGTCCCGCGCGAGGACTGGGCGCGGTTTCCGCACCTGCTCATCTGGCACGGACGCCGCGTCTGCGACGCGCGCCGGCCGCGCTGCGAGGACTGCGTCCTCGTCGACCTCTGCCCCTCGAGCCGTGCCTGACGACCACTACCGCCTGAGCTTCGACCGCGTCGCCGAGACGTACGAGCGCGCGCGGCCCGGCTACGCTCCCGAGGCGCTCGTGTGGCTCGCGGAGCGCGTCGGAATCGGCCCGGGGCGTCGCGTGCTCGACCTCGCTGCGGGCACGGGCAAGCTCACGCGGCAGCTGCTGGCGCTCGGCGCCGACGTCGCCGCGGTCGAGCCCGGCCACGCGATGCGCGCCGTGCTCGAGCGGGTCGTGCCGCAGGCGCAGGCACTCGCCGGCTCCGCGGAGGCGATCCCCCTGCCCGACGAGTCGGTCGACGCGGTGACGGTCGCTCAGGCGTTCCACTGGTTCCAGACCGAGCCGGCGCTCACCGAGATCCACCGCGTGCTCCGGCCCGGCGGCGCGCTCGGGCTGCTCTGGAACGAATGGGACGACGACGACCCGCTCCAGCGTGCGGTCGACGTCCTGCTCTCGGCGCTGCGCCCGGCGCGCAAGGAGGAGGGCCCGCCACCGTGGGCCGTGGCCGTCGAGGCGTCGCCGCTCTTCGGGCCGCTGCAGGAGCGCGAGTTCCGGCAGTCGTTCACGCTCGACGCCGACCGGCTCGTCGAGTGGGTCGCGTCGACGAGCGCGGTCGCGGCCGCGCACGCCGCCGTGCAGCAGCGGGTCGAGGCCGAGGTGCGCGAGCTCGCGGGCCACGGCCCGCTCGAGCTGACCATCTCGACGCTCGTGTTCGTGACCGACCGTGCCTGAGCTGCATCCCGCCGCGCGCGGCTTCGGCAGCGCGGCCGCGGCCTACGAGCGGGGCCGGCCCGACTATCCGGCCGCGGCCGTGCGGCGGCTCGTCGAACGGCTCGACCTCCGGCCCGGCCGGACGGTGCTCGACCTCGCGGCCGGCACGGGGAAGCTGACGCGGCTGCTCGTTCCGAGCGGCGCGAACGTCCTCGCGGTCGAGCCGTTGCCGCAGATGCGCGCGGAGCTCGAGAAGCGTGTGCACGGCGTGGCGACGCTCGGCGGTACGGCGGAGCGGATTCCGCTGCGCGACGCGTACGTCGACGCGGTCACGGTCGGCCAGGCGTTCCACTGGTTCCGCCCCGACGTCGCGCTGCCGGAGATCGCCCGCGTCCTCAGGCCGGGCGGCGGGCTCGCGCTGCTCTGGAACACGCGTGAAGAGAAGGACCCGCTCCAGGCCGCGATCTCGGCGATTCTCGCCCCGCTCGCCGGAGACACGCCGCGTCGCGGCCAGCGGGACTGGCGGGCCGTGCTCGACGAGAGCGGCCTCTTCACGCCCTGCGAGACGGCGCTGTTCCGCCACCGGCAGACGCTCGGCGAGGACGGGTTCGTCGAGCGGGTGCTCTCGATCAGCTTCGTCGCGTCCGCGTCACGCACGGCGCGCGAGGAAGTCGAGCGGCAGGTGCGGGCGCTCGCCCGCGATGCGGGCACGCCGCTGGAGCTGCCGTACGTGACGGAGCTCTACCTCGCGTTCCGCCCGGTCAGTTGACTGACGGGTCCTCGGGCATCCGCGCCACGAGCTCGTAGACGCCGCCCTTGCGGCGGAGGACGTCGGACCAGAGCGCGTCGGGCATCTCGGTGAAGGCGTCGTCCGGCAGCGCCGGCTCGATGATCCAGTCCTCGCGCGCGAGCTCGTCCTCGAGCTGGCCCGCGGCCCAGCCGGCGTAACCGGCGAAGACGCGTCGTCGCGTCGTCACCGGCACCACGTCGTCCGGCTCCTCGAGCGACGGGAAGCCGAGTGCACCGAACAGCGGCACCGCGGCGTCGTCGGGATCGACGAACTCGCCGAGCACGAGCACCGCGTCCTGCTGCACCGGCCCGCCGAGCCAGATCTGCTCGCCGTCCTCGACGAGCGGCTCGAGCTGCGGCACGAGCTCCGCGACCTCGGCCGGCGAGGGCCGGTTGAGCACGAGGCCGGCGGCGCCCTCGTCGGTGTGCTCGGTGACGAGCACGACGGTGCGCCGGAAGTTCGGGTCGAGCAGGGCCGGGGAGGCGATCAGCAGCTGGCCCTGGAGGGTGTCCATCTCCCCATTGTGGCTATAGTCCGCGGGCTGCAAGCGCGATGAGGCTCGCGCACGGAGCTCGCTCGAGAACCGCGGCGCCGCCGCTGATGGCCTCTACCCCCGCAAGCGCGCCAAACGGAGGTAGAGATGAGCGGCATCGCGATCGCAGCAGTGCTGGCCGGAACCGTCCTGTTCGCCTCGGCCGTGTCGGTGGAGCTCGGGCTCTCGGTCGCCCTGATCGAGCTGCTCGCCGGCTTTGTCGTCGGCAATGCGCTCCACCTGGACGTGCCGAGCTGGCTCACGTTCCTCGGCTCGTTCGCCGGCATCGTGCTCACGTTCCAGGCCGGGGCGGAGGTCGACGTGCCGCAGTTCCGCCGGGAGTGGAAGGCGTCGCTTTCGATCGGTCTCGTCTCGTTCTTCGCGCCGTTCGCCGTCGTCGGGCTGCTCGCCTACTACGGCCTCGGCTGGGACCGGCGCCAGGCCGAGATCGGCGGTCTCGCGCTTTCGACGACGAGCCTCGCCGTCGTGTACGCGGTTCTCGTCGAGACGGGCCTGAACCGCGAGCTCGTCGGCAAGCGACTGATGTCCGCGACGTTCGTCACCGACATCGCGACCGTCGCCGGGCTGACGATCCTCTTCATCAAGCCGACGGTGTGGATCGTCCCGTTCGTGCTCGTCTCGATCGCGCTCATCGCCGGCCTGCCGCGCGTGGCTGCGCGCTTCTTCCGCCGCTACGGCAACCGGGTGATCGAGCCGGAGATCAAGCTCGTCTTCGCCTGCCTGTTCCTGTTGATGTGGCTCGGCACGAGGGCGAACTCGCAGGCCGCGCTGCCGGCGTTCATCCTCGGGCTCGTGATGTCGCGTTTCTACACGTCGCATCGCACCGAGCAGGACCGGATGCGCGTCGTCTCGTTCGCGTTCCTGACGCCGTTCTTCTTCCTCAAGGGCGGGATGAACGTCTCCGCCGGCGCGCTCTGGGCGAACCTCGGCGTGCTCGGCGTCCTGTTCGTCGGGAAGATGGTCCCGAAGTTCGCCGGCATCTACCCGCTGGCCCGCCGCTTCACGGCGCCACACGCGACGTTCACGACGCTGCTGATGTCGACGGGCCTGACGTTCGGCACGATCACGTCGCTCTACGGGCTGAACGCGCACATCATCGACCGGACGCAGTTCTCGCTCCTGCTCGCGGTCGTCGTCCTCTCGGCGATCATCCCGACGGCGATCGCCCAGCGCTTCTACCAGCCGCAGGCCCGAGCGCACCGCGACCTGACCGCGCCGGTGGGCCCGGCCCCGCCCCGCGTGCCGGCGAGTCCCGATCAGTAGTTCCGCCGATGGGACCGGCCCCCGCGGGTACGAGGCTGGAGCCGAAAGGAGGCAATCATGCGCGCTAGTCGCAAGGTTCTCCTTGCCCTTCCCGCTACATCGTTCGTTGCGCTTGCACTCGCTGCCGGAGGCTCTTCAGCTGGTCCTCCGGGAGCGTCGTACGGCTGGAGTCAGCCCGGATGCGCTCCTGTGAGCGTTCCGTGCGCGCAGCCGCCGGCAAGCGTCCCGATCGCGCCGGTCGCCGTCGTGGCGCCGGTGCCGGGATCGAGCTACGTGTGGGCGCAACCCGGGACGGCACCCGTCACCACGCCGTCCGCGCAACCACCCGCCTGGATTCCCGCGTAAGCGGGATGGGCCGCTGGGGGCCGCGATCGGGCGGCCCCCAGCGCTATTCAGCGCGTGGAGTGAGCGCGACGAGCAGGCCGCCGTCGTCGTCGTACGCGGGGAAGAAGTCGCCCGTGACCGGCTTCGCGATCCCGCCGCGCGTGCGCAGCTCGAGCTTCTCGTCGAGCCGGCGCACGCCCCATTCGAGCGCGAGCTTGGCGGGGTTCCGCTCCGCGTCGAAGCCGGAGAGGCCGAGCCCGTCGACGACGTCGGCGCCGAGCAGGTCGACCTCGCCCCAGCCGGTCAGCTCGAAGACGCCGCGGCCGACGGCGAGGATCCGGCCCTCCTGGTCGCAGACGACGAGGCCGGTGCCGGGCGCCGGGTAGTAGTCGTCCATCAGCTCGAAGAGGAAGCCGAAGCCGCAGTGGTGGCACGCGACCGCCTCGTCGAAGAGGCCCTCCTTGCGGTCGAGGTCGATCGACCGCTCCTTGCAGTTCGGGCAGATGAAGTACGGCACGCGGGAACGTTAGCTACGTGGATGCGTGTCGACGCGCGCTGCCCACGCGCGCAGGCGGGCGTAGCCGTCGCCGAGCGGCTGCTGGTCGACGAGGACGTGGTGGAAGACCTCCTCGTCGCCGGGCGGCGTGCCGAAGACGGCGTACTTGAGGAACGGAAAGGCGATGCAGTCGGCGGCGCCGAACTCCCCGAAGAGATAGTCGCGCCCGTCGAGCAGGTCTTCGAACAGGTCGAGCGAGACGCGCATGCGCGCGCCGAGCTCGGCGATGCGGGCTGCATCCGGCTGCGGGCGGGCGAGCTCATGGGCGATCAGGTTGGGCGGCCGCTTCCAGACCCGGTTGAACCAGTCGACGAACAGGCGCACCTCGGCGCGACGGGACGGCGCGGCGGGGTAGAGCGCCGGCTCGGGGACGCGCTGCTCGAGCAGATCGACGATCGCGGTCGAGTCGGGGAGGACGAGCTCGCCGTCGACGAGCACGGGCACGAGCGGCTGGCCGCTGACCTGCTCGACGGGCGCGCGGTCGTCCGCGGCGACGTCGACCCACTCCAGCTCGATTCCCTTGTGCCCCGCGGCGAGCGCGACCCGCTCGACGTTCGTCGAGAAGGGGATCCGGTAGACCTGCAAGCTTCCTAGACCTCCGCGGCAGCGCGCGGAGGCGTATGGCTCTCGTGGGCGGCGAGGAAGCGCTCGGCGTCGAGCGCCGCCATGCAGCCGGAGCCGGCGGCGGTGACCGCCTGCCGGTAGACGTGGTCCTGCACGTCGCCTGCGGCGAAGACGCCCTCGACGTTCGTGGCGGTCGAGCCGGGCTGGGTGACGAGGTAGCCCGCGTCGTCGTGGTCGAGCTGGTCGACGAAGAGCGCCGTGTTCGGGTCGTGGCCGATCGCGACGAAGACGCCGCCGGTCTTCAGGTCGCGGGTCTCGCCGGTGCGCGTGTCGCGCAGCCGGACGGCGTCGACCGTGGTCTCGCCGAGGATGTCCTCGACGACGGCGTTCGTCACGAACGCGATCTTCGGGTTCGCGCGGGCGCGCTCGAGCATGATCGGCGAGGCGCGGAACTCGTCGCGCCGGTGCACGACGGTCACCTTGCTCGCGTAGCGGGTGAGGAAGCTCGCCTCCTCCATCGCCGTGTCGCCGCCGCCGACGACGATGAGCTCCTTGTCCTTGAAGAAGGCGCCGTCGCAGGTGGCGCAGGCGGAGAGGCCGCGGCCCTGAAGCCGCTGCTCGCAGGGCAGCCCGAGCCAGCGCGCGCTCGCGCCGGTTGCGACGACGACCGCGTCGGCCCGGTACTCGTCGTTCTCGACCCAGATGCGGAACGGCCGTTCGGAGAAGTCGACCTTCGTCACGTTGTCGGTGACGAAGTCGGCGCCGAAGCGCTCCGCCTGGCGGCGGAAGTCGGCCATCATCTCCGGCCCCATGATCCCGTCGGCGTAGCCGGGGTAGTTCTCGACGTCGCTCGTGATCATCAGCTGGCCGCCCCAGTTGAAGCCCTCGATCACGAGCGGCTGGAGGTTCGCCCGGGCGGCGTAGAGGGCCGCGGTGTACCCGGCGGGCCCGCCGCCGACGATGATCAGCTCACGCGCGTCCGTCATTCCGCTCGTTCCTTCCGCATCAATGTTCTCAAGGTACTAAACGATGGGGAGGGGCCGGGCGTTCCCGCGTCAGGCGGCGTCGGCGGCGGTACCCGGGACGATCGCGGGCATGTCGGGGGGCGCCTTGATCGAACGGGCCGCGATCTCGATCTCCTTCAGCTCGGCGAGCTCCGACGGCGGGGAGACGCCGTGGTCCTTCAGCTTGCGCGCCCCCGGCAGGACGCTCCGCTCGAACGAGCCGACACTGTCGTTGTACGCGCGTACGGCGGTCTCGAGGCCGCGGCCGACCTTCGAGAAGTGGTCGGTGAGCGTGGCCAGGCGCTTGTAGAGCTCCCGGCCGAGCTCGCTGACCGCGCGCGCGGACTCGGCCACCTTCTCCTGGTTCCAGCCGTAGGCCACGGCGCGGAGCAGCGCGATCAGCGTCGTCGGCGTGGCGAGGATCACCTGCTGGTTCACGCCCTCCTCGATCAGGGTCGGGTCGTGCTCCAGGGCCGCGGAGAAGAACGTCTCGCCCGGGATGAACAGCACGACGAACTCGGGCGTCTGCTCGAACTGGCTCCAGTAGCTCTTGGCGGACAGCTTCGCGATGTGATCCCGGATCTGGCGGGCGTGGTCGGCGAGGAACGCGCGCCGCGTGTCCTCGTCCTTCGCCTCGAGCGCGTCGAGGTACGCCTGCAGCGGCGCCTTCGCGTCCACCACGACCTGCTTTCCGCCCGGCAGCCGCACGACGACGTCGGGACGTAGCCGTCCGCCGTCGTCGCCGCGGACGGAGGTCTGCTCGACGAAGTCGCAGTGCGCGAGCATGCCGGCCATCTCGACGACCCGGCGCAGCTGCATCTCGCCCCAGCGTCCGCGCACGACCGGCGAGCGGAGCGCAGTGACGAGGTTGCCGGTCTCGGTGCGCAGCTCCTTCTGGCTGTCGGTGAGCTGCCGCACCTGCTCCTTCAGCTCGCTGTAGGCGCCCTGGCGGGCGACCTCGAGCTCCTGCAGCTTGCCGTCCACCTTCTGGAGCGACTCCTTGATCGGCGCGACGAGGTGCTCGACCGCCTGCTTCCGCTGGTCGAGATCGTGCGTCCCCTTCTGCTGAAGCTGCTCGAGCTGCGACTTCGCCAGCAGCAGAAAGGACTGGTTGTTCGTCGCGAGCGCGTCGGCGGCAAGCGACTTCATCGTGCTGCCGAGCGCCTCGCGCGCGTCGATCAGCACGGCGGTACGCCAGCGCAGGACGAGCCAGGAGCCGGCTGCACCGACCAGGACTCCGGCGAGGAGTGCGATGAGGACCGCGACGACCATTGGGCCGACGAACGGTAGTCCCCGTGCCGGACGGAGTCTTCTAGCCGAGCAGGGCGGTGTCGATCGCCAGGCTGACCTGCTGGAGGTCGGGCGCCGAGCCCTGCGCGCCGACGACCTTCGGCTTGGTGCCGGACTTGCCGACGAAGACGGTCGGAGTGCCGCTGACGTTGTTCGCGACCGCGTCGGCGGCGACGTCGCTCGCTTCCTTCTTCACGGTCGACGACTTCCGGTCAGCGAGAAGCTTGGGCACGTTCAGGCCGGGGACGCTCTCGGCGATCTGGTACACCATCGAGTCGTTCAGCCAGCCGGTGTTCTCCGTTCCCTGGTTGTCGTAGAGGACCTGCGCGTAGTTGAACGCCTTGTTCTGCTCGGCCGCCGCCATCATCGCCGCCTGGCCGCGGAACGAGTCGGGCCCGATGAACGCCCAGGGCTTGACCTCGATCCGCAGCTTGCCGGTGCGCACGTACTTCGAGACGAGCGTCGGAGTCGCGGTGGTCTCGAAGTTCTGGCAGATCGGGCACTGCAGGTCGATGTAGATCACCATCTGCACGGGCGCGAACGCCGAGCCGAGGAAGAACCCCTTCTGCGGGATGCCCTTGAACATCTTCTGGACGTCGGCCGCGCCGGGCAGCCCGTTCGCGAGCGAGCCGAACGTCGGGGCGTTCTTGGGGATCCCGGCGTTGCTGCCGCTGCCGCCGCCCGTGAGCACGATCGCGAGCACGACGATCACGACGATCGCCGCGACCCCTCCGGCTCCGGCGATGAGGACGCGCGGCGACGCCTGGCGGCGCCTCCGCCCGCTGCCCTTCGACTGGACGGGCGGCGGGGCCGCCTGGGCGACGCGCCGCATCTGCTTGCTCTTCCTTCCGCTAGGCATCGGCCGGAAGCGTACCCGCCTCGTCGCCCCCTCCGGCAGCGGCAAGGCCTAAGAATCCGATGAGGAGCACGAAGCCGGTGAGCGTGAGCATCGGGATCGTCATGTACCCGAACTCGTTGATCCACTTCGTCGCGCAGCCGCCCGGGGCGGAGGCGAGGCAGGTCGACGTCTGCCCGACGACGCCGTTCTCGACGAGGAGGTGGTAGATCGCGATGCCGGAGCCGACGACCGGCAGCGGCAGCAGGTAGCGGGCGATCCGATGCTCGCCGTGCACGGCGGCGAGGAGCGTGATGATCGAGAGCGGGTACATGCAGATGCGCTGGAACCAGCAGAGCTCGCAGGGGACGAAGCCCGCCACCTCCGAGAAGAAGAGGCTGCCGCCCGTGGCGACCGCGGAGACGACGAACGCGGCCCACAGCTCGTAGCCCCAGAGGAAGGAGCGCAGCCGTTCGAGCGGTGCGCGCACGCCGGCGAGGTGGGCGGCGCCGACGAGGATGAGGCCGCCGGCGACCACCTGTCCGGCCACGCCGAGCGCGGCGAGCGTCACGATCGTGTCGTGAATCATCCGGGAGACCTTGCCATACGGCCCGGAGCTCAGGCGGGCGCTACGCTGCGCCGGCCGGGGTGGCGAAACTGGTCAGACGCGCCCGACTTAAAATCGGGTGCCTTCGGGCATGCGGGTTCGAGTCCCGCCCCCGGCACTCCCGCAAGCTCAGGACGGCGGTCATCCGTGCGTCCGGATCAGACACGGGAGCTCTTTCGCAGGGTTGGAGAGCGGGCTGCAGGCTTCCACTGCGGCGGTGTTGGGCGTGTAGTGGTAGGTGGTGCCGTTGTCGGTGATGTAGAAGTGGTCGGAGCCGGTTGTGCGGCGGTTGGCGAGGATGGGTCGCTCGCAGCAGGCGGCGACCCGGGCGAGGTCGTCGAAGCTTTCGACGTCGACGATGTCGCCGTCCGGCGCGGTGGGCGCGGCGGTGACGGAGACGAGCAGCTCGCTGTACCGGCGGCGGATCTTCGCTGCCTCGCCGGGGCAGCGGCCGAGCCAGCCGGCGGCGAGGGCGAGCGCGGCCAGCGCGAGCGCGGCGAGCAGGCCGAGCCGGGCGATCCGGCGTGCGCTTGCGACGGGGAGGGTGCGACCGGGGAGGCCGATCGTCCGCGGAACGATCCGGGCGACGGTGCCGGCGGCGCCGGGATGGAGCGGGTCGGCAGCCGGCTGGCCCGGAGCCGCACTGCCTGCGGACTGCGCCAGGCGCAGCGTGGACGGGTCGACGATGAACGTCAGCGGCGTCGGCTCGAACGCCGACACGAGCGGCTGTCCGGAGACGGTGCCGCGTACGCTGATCCGCGGGGTCGCGACGAGCGTGAAGCTGTCGCTCTGGATCCCGGTGCGTGCGAGGTAGCGGGAGAGCTCCGTCTCGAGTGCGGGCAGGTCGAGCGTCTGTGCGAGCTGTACCGAGTCGCCGGAGAAGACGCGAGCGGGCGGGCTCGGCAGGGGAAGCGTCCAGCCGAGTGCGCTTCGGAGCTCGAGCTGGAGCTGCGCGCTGCCGTGCAGGGTGTGCGGCAGGGCGGAGAGGAGCCGGTAGGAGAAGCTGATCTGGGCCTCGTGGACGAGCTTCGTGAACACGGTCTGGCCCGTCGCGAGCCGGCCGCTCGGGTAGACGGCGCTGGGAGCCATGTGCGCCGAGTAGGCGTACGTTCCCTGCTGTACGTATCCGGGGGCTTCGACGAGCCGCGTCGTCGAGCGGCGGTAGGAGACGCCGGCGATCAGCCCGAAGGCGAGCGCGGCGATCAGCGCGGCGCCGAGCAGCGGCCGCGCCGACTCGGCGACCCACAGGCGGGGCACCCGGGCGCTTGCGGTGTGGGGGGTGCTGCGCCGGCGCCGCCGGCCTGCGGCGCCGCCGCCGAGCAGGAGCGTCAGGGCGACGGCGAGCCCGCCCGTGAAGGCGGCGTGCCGCGGCGCCTCGAGCCAGGAGAGCGCGCTGCCGGCGCGGGGCACATGCAGCCAGAGCCGGCCGACCAGCTCGGCGCGGGTGGGGTGGTAGGGGTCGACGAAGTCGTTGTTGTCGCCCTTGAACACGTAGCGGTCGCCGATGCGGCCGATGATGCGGTGGAGGACGATCCGTCCGAGCTCGCGGTTCTGGTAGGCGACGACCTGGCCGACCCGGTAGCTGCTGCGGGCGCGGACGACGACGAGGTCTCCGGCGTGGAAGTGCGGCTCCATGCTGACGCCGTAGGTGACGACGTAGTCGGCCTTGCCGCCGAGCTTCGTCGGCGCGAGGAAGAAGCAGAGGGCGGCGAGGACGGCGAGGGCGGCGAGGGCGGCGAGCGAGCGCCGCATGCGGCCGTGGCGGCGGGGAGAAGTCTCCCCGCCGCGCTGCGTGTACCGGAGTGTCATCGGTCTCGTCCCGTCTCTCGGTTAGTTGGCTGCCGAGACGGCGAGCTTGATGGTGGCGGACACCGACGGGTCGCTGCCGAAGTTGCAGCTGTAGTGGCCCGAGCCGCTGACGATGCTTCCGACGAGGGTGCAGGTGCTCGTCCACGAGATCGTCGTGCCGTTGTCGGCTCCCGCGTAGACGGTCGTCGCCGCCGTCACCGGGCTGAGGTTGAACTCGACCGAGTCGATCTTCGAAGGGTCGGCGGCCTCGAGGTTCCACTTCGTGGTGGTCGCCGCGTAGCCGCTGAACGAGGACGACTCGCCCATGCCCGCGGGGGCCGCGGCGACGGTGTTCGAGGCGGTGAAGGCGTACGAGCCGCCCGCGACCACGCCGACGATCAGCAGCAGCGGCACGAGCTTCGTCGCTGCGAGGGGGTTGCGCCTGATCTTGAACATTGTGTTCCTCCTTGCTCGGGATGGACACGGCGTCCATCGACAAGGAGCACGATCGCCGGGGGCCCCAACGGGGCTCCAACCCGCGTCCAACGCGGCGACGGGAGGTCGTGAGCGAGGTCTTCCATCTCCCGCCACGCCGCGACACGCGCGGGCACGAGCAGCGCGGTTGCGCGCTACGCGGTCATCGTCCAGGCCGGCGAGTTCCTCGACCGCAGCATGACGCTGGTGGCACCCACCTCGACGGCCGCACCGTCGTCGATCCGCAGCGCCTCGGTCGCTCGGCGGGACGCCTCGAAGCCGGCGAGCTGCGCGCCGTGGAAGCCGCGCTCATGCTGATCCTCGGCCTCTGACGGGAGCCTTGGAGGTCTATCCCGTGGTGGCGGCGGTGAGGGCGGCCTGGAGGTTGATGGTGTTGCCGCTTTGGACGTCGAGTCCGGGGGTGGGGGTGCCGGTGGTGAGGAGGAGCGTCTGCACCTGGGCAGGGGTGAGCGACGGGTTGGCGCTCAAGATCAGGCCGGCGGCGCCGCTGACGTAGGCGGCGGCTGCGGAGGTGCCGGTGGCGGTGAAGGCCTTGCCTTTGAGGGTGAGGGCGGGGAGGCTGCCGGGGGCGGCGATCTGGACCCAGGGGCCGTGGTTCGACCACGGGAACAGGTGGCCCGACCCATCGGCGCCGGCGACGGTGATGGCGGTGGGGGAGGCGGCGGCGGGGTATCCGCCTGCGCCCGGGTCGGTGGAGCCGCTGTTGCCGGCGGCGAGCACGACGACGATGCCGTTTGCGGTTGCGTCCTTGATGGCGGCGTCGAGGTCGGGGTCGTCGCTTGGTGAGGTGAGCGAGACGTTGATGACGTTGACGTGGTCTTGGGTTGCCCAGCGGATGCCGGCGGCGGCGAGGGCGGTGGTGCCGAGGCCGGCGCTGCCGATGACCTGGACGGGAACGATCGTGCAGAGGCTGCAGACGCCGCTCACAGCGCCGGGCTTGCCGGGGCGGGCGGCGGCGATGCTGGCCATGGCGGTGCCGTGGCCGTTGCCGTCCGGGCGGGGGGCGGTGCCGTCGACGAGGTCGGTGCCGCCCTTGATGTTGGCGGCCAGGCCGGCCAGCGGCGCCACGCCGGTGTCGACGATCGCGATCCGCACCGAGGGGCTGCCCAGCAGCTGGGTTCCCGCCCGCGCCGCGCTCCCGACCGTACCGGCGCCGGCCGTCTGGGCCAGCGCCGTGCGGATGCTGCCGCTGGTGGAAGTGGACGAGCCGCCTGCGACCACGCCGGCGATCAGCAGCAGCGGCACGAGCCTTGTCGCCGCGAGGAGGTTCCGCCTGGTCTCGAACATCGCGTGCCTCCTCGCTCGGGATGGACACGGCGTCCATCGATGAGGAGCACGATCCGGGCGGGCCCCAACCAGCCCCCAACCCGGGTCCAACACGCCTGCGAGAGCGGGGTGCGGGCATGCCTCGGCTGGTAGCGTCGCCCGGCAGATGGAGCTGCGGATCCTCGGGCCGCTCGAGATCGCTACGGGCGAGGGCGTCGTCGTGCCACGGGCGGGCAAGCAGCGCTGCCTGCTCGCGTTCCTGATCCTCCATGCGAACGAGCGGGTCGGCGCCGACCGGCTGATCGACGCGCTCTGGGGTGAGCGGCCGCCGGCGACGGCCGGGGCGGCGCTGCAGAATCAGGTGACGCTGCTGCGGCGGCTGCTGGGGCCGGAGCGGATCGAGACGGCTGCGTCGACGTATCTGCTCCATCTCGAGCCGGGTGAGCTGGACGTCGACCGGTTCGAGGAGCTGGTGCGGCGGGCGGGAGCGGCTGCGGCGGTGGAGCGGGCGGAGCTCTTGCGCTCGGCACTGTCGCTCTGGCGGGGCCGGCCGTTGGGGGACGTCGAGGACGAGCTGTTTGCGCAGTCGGAGATCGCCCGGCTGGAGGAGCTGCGCCTGGCCGTGGTCGAGCAGCGCCTGGAGGCGGAGCTCGAGCTGGGCGAGAGCGCCGCGCTTGTGCCGGAGCTGGAGGGGCTCGCGCGCGAGCACCCGCTGCGGGAGGGGGTGCGCGCGATGCTGATGCTGGCGCTCTATCGCAGCGGCCGTCAGGCCGAGGCGCTCGAGGTCTTCCAGCAGACGCGGCGGCTGCTGGTGGACGAGCTCGGGATCGAGCCGCGGCAGCCGTTGCAGCGGCTGCACCAGCGGATCCTGCTCCAGGACGCCGAGCTCGACCTCGAGCCGCCCGAGGCCGCAGCGGAGGCGGCCGCGGAGCCGCCGCCGCCGTCTCTGCCGGCCCGCCTGCGGGAGGTGCGGAAGAGCGTGACGGCGGTGTTGCTCTCGGTCGAGGTGCCGGCCGGCGGCGACCCGGAGGTGCTGCGCGGGCTGAGCGAACGCGCCGCGACTGCGGTGCGGCTTGCGGTCGAGCGGCACGGCGGCCACCTGCAGGAGGCGGTCGGGGCGGGTGTGCTCGCCGTCTTCGGGGTGCCGGTGCTGCGCGAGGACGATGCCCTGCGCGCCGTGCGCACGGCGGACGAGGCGCGTGCGGCGCTCGCGGAGCTGGACGCGGGGCTGGTCATCCGGGCGGGCGTCGCGACCGGTGTCGTGATCGCAGCCGCGGATGCGGCCGGCGGGCCGGTGGAGGCTGCGCGGGAGCTGGAGCGGCGTGCCGACCCGGGGGAGATCCTGCTCGCGGCGGCGACGCAGCGTCTGGTGCGGGACGCGGTCGAGTGCGAGCCGGCGGGGGAGGAGGCGTTGCGGCTCCTGCGGCTCGATCCGTCGGCGCCGGGGGTGGCCAGGCGGCTGGATGCGCCGCTTGTCGACCGCGAGCGGGAGCTGTTGTTGCTCGAGACGGCGTTTGCGCATGCGGTGCGCTCGCCGGCCTGTCAGCTGTTCACCGTTTGCGGTGAGGCGGGGATCGGCAAGTCGCGGCTGGTCGCCGAGCTCGTCAAGACCCTCGGCGACGAGGCGACGGTGCTCGCCGGGCAGTGCCTCGCCTACGGCGAGGGGATCACCTACTGGCCGGTGGTCGAGATCGTCCGCAGCGCCGCCGGCATCGGCGACGACACGGCCGGCGCGAGGGAGCGCATCGCCGCTCTTGTCCCGGGCCCGGACGCGGAGGCGGTCGCCGACCGGCTGGCCGGCCTGCTCGGGCTCGGCCCGCAGCCGGGCGCGGACGAGATCGCCTGGGCGCTGCGGCGGCTGCTCGAAGGGCTCGCGGCCGTCCGTCCGGTCGTCGTCGTGGTCGACGACCTCCAGGACGCCGAGCCGACGCTGCTCGATCTGCTCGAAGGCCTCGCCGATCGCTCGCGCGGCGCGCCGATCCTGCTTGCCGGCATCGCCCGGCCGGCGCTGCTCGAGGCCCGGCCGAGCTGGGGTGGCGGCAAGCCGAACACGATGACGGTCTCGCTCGAGCCGCTCGACGAGCATGACAGCGGCCTGCTGCTCGCGAACCTCCCCGGCGGCGCCGAGCTCGACGCGGCGCTGCGCGCCCGGGTCGTGGAGGCGGCGGGCGGCCACCCGCTCTTCGTCGAGGAGCTGCTGACGATGCTCGCGGAGGAGGGCCGGCGGCTCGGTGGCGACGACGAGCTGTCGCTGCCGCCGACGGTGCAGGTGCTGCTGGCCGCACGGCTGGAGCGGCTACCCGAGGCCGAGCGGCTCCTGCTCGAGTGCGGCGCGATCGAGGGCGAGCTCTTCCACGTCGGCGCGCTCGCCGCGCTCGCACCGGAGCTCTCCCCGGACGCGCAGGAGGCCGCGCTGACCGGGCTTCTGCGCAAGGACCTGCTCCGGCCGGCCGAGCCGCAGCTCACCGGCGGCGAGGCCTACCGCTTCCGGCACGCGCTCGTCCGCGAGCAGGCCTACTCCGCGCTGCCGAAAGCGCAGCGGGCGGCGCTGCACGAAGCCTTCGCCGCCTGGCTCGAGCAGGCCGGAGCGCACCGGATCGTCGAGCTCGAGGAGATCCTCGCCTACCACCTCGAACAGGCCTTCCGGCTCCGCGAGGAGCTCGGCAGCGTCGACGACGAGATCCGTGCGCTCGGCGAGCGCGCCGGCCGCCTGCTCGCCGGCGCAGGCGGACGCGCCTACCTGCGGGCCGACATGCCGGCGGCGACGAACCTGCTCGCACGCGCGGCCGAGCTGTTGCCGAGCGACGACGCCGAGCGACTCCGGCTCCTGATCGACCTCGGGGCCGTCCTGGGAGCCAGAGGAGAGTTCGAGCGCGCCGACACCGTGCTCACCGAAGCCGCAAGCCGTGCCGCCGCCACCGGCCGCCGCCCCACCCAGGCCCACGCCGAGCTGGAGCGCGCATATCTGCGGCTCTACACCGGCCCCTTCGGCTTCGAGGAGGCGGTGCAGGCAGCGGCTGACCTCGTTGCCGACCCGACCGCCGCGGAAGACCGTGTCGCAGTTGCGAAGGCGTTGCACGTCCTGGGACAGTGGCACTGGAACCGTCTCGAGTCGGGCAAGGCGGCAGAGCTCTTCCAGCGGGCGCGCGAGACGGCGGACGAGG
>Ga0265313_10001264_pt1 | contig 24038 bp, 21 predicted proteins | sample 4123metaG_FD_203122 | JGI IMG/M metagenome (GOLD analysis project Ga0265313, IMG submission 203122) | Rhizosphere microbial communities from Carex aquatilis grown in University of Washington, Seatle, WA, United States - 4-1-23 metaG | ecosystem: Host-associated > Plants > Roots > Rhizosphere >...
CCGAAGGGGAGCTCGAGATCGGTGGCGCGCTGCCCGTGAACACCGACGGCGGCCTGATCGCGAACGGCGAGCCCATCGGCGCGTCGGGGCTCCGTCAGGTGCACGAAGTGGTGTTGCAACTGCGCGGGCAGGCCGGGGAGCGCCAGGTGCCCGGCAACCCGAGAGTGGGCTACACCCAGCTGTACGGCGCGCCCGGCACTGCGGGCGTGTCGATCATGTCGATCTGAACGCGTTCATCATCAGCTCGCGCACGGCGTTGACTGCGGCCTTCACGTCGTCGAGCCGATCGGCCACGTCGTCGGCGGGGCTGCCGGCTCCGCAGTTGCGCAGCATGTCGGGGAGACGGTGCTCGACGCACGCCAGCGAGAACTCGATGGGATCGCCGACGGCCAGCTCGTCGATGCGCACGACGACGTTCGCGCCGGCGCGCGGATCGATGTAGTGGTAGTGCGGCTCGTTCTCGAAGCAGTCGAAGCGCAGGTACTCGAGCCCGTCGGCGGTGCCGCACACGTGCAGTGAGGCTCCGGAGTCGTCGAAACGAATCTCGGCCTTCACGGCGCCCTGGTAGGTCGCGTCGAGGATCTCGTTGGTCAGCTGCCGGGACTCCACGACCAGTTGGACCGCTCCCGCGTCGACCGTGACACAGTGCTCGGCGACCATCGGGATGGGAAGCTGCGCGTAGCGGTTGCCGCGGCGGTACGGGGAGTCCTGACGGTCGATCGCCATCGTTCAGCGCTTCGCGTCGAAATCGAGGTACAGGCGGCTGACCCCGCGCAGGATGTACGTCGGCACGTAGTCGTAACGCCGGGCGCCGGGCGGGCCGTGCTCCAATTCGGAGATCCTGATGTTGTCGATCCGGTCGAGCAGGCGCTCGATGGTGATGCGACCTTCGGCGCGCGCGAGCGGCGCGCCCGGGCACGTGTGGGCGCCGTGACCGAACGCGATGTGCTGGCGCGCGCTCGCGCGCTCGACGTCGAAGTCGCCGGGTTGCTCGAAGCGGGCGGGATCGCGGTTCGCGGCTCCGTTCACGACCATGACGGTGGTGCCCGCCGGGATCTTCACGCCCGCGAGCTCGGTCGATGTGCGCGCGAGGCGGAAGTCACCCTTCACGGGGCTCTCGATGCGCAAGCACTCCTCGACGAAGTTCGGGACGAGCTCGCGCCGTTCGCGCAGCAGCTGCTGGAGCTCCTGATCGTCGCCGATGCGCTGGAGTGCGGTGCCGAAGAGGCGCACGGTCGTCTCCTGACCGGCGGCGAAGAGGTTGGCAGCGATGCGAGCCACGTCGATGGCCTCGGGAATCGAGCCGTCGGGAAACGTCGCGTTCGCCATGCCGGTCATCACATCGGCGCGCGGGTCGCGCCGACGCTCCTCGATGTACGCGGTGAACTGCTCGTAGAGGAACTCGAGCGGATTCTGCGCGAGTGCCGTGTCGCCGGTGCTGCCGATGGCGCCGGTCTGTTCGCTCGCCCCGGCACCGAGCCGGGCGCGAAACAGTGCGTGGTCGCGCTCCGGTACGCCGAGCAGGTCGGCGACCGCGAGCATCGCGAACGGCTGGCCGTACCCGCGGATGAACTCGCGAGTGCCGCCCGCGATGAACTCGTCGATCTGGCGATCGGCGAGGCGCCACATGAACTCCTCGTTCTCCCGCAGGCGCTTCGGCGTGATCAGGCGCATGAGGAGCGCGCGGTGCGCGGTGTGGATGGGCGGGTCGAACGTGAGCAGCTGATCGCTCATGGGCAGCTGGTCGCGGTGCTGCTCGATCAACGAGCTGACGTCGTCGCCCTCGAGCGCCACCGGGAAACCCGGGAACGGCCCGGTCGGCGAGTTGCACGACGAGAACGTCGCGGTGTCGTTGTAGACCGCGATCGCTTCCTCGTACCCGGTGACCATCATCACGTCGTGGTGCGGCTCCCGCCGCACCGGGCACTGCGCCCGCAGCCAGTCGAAGTAGGGGTACGGGTCGGCGACGAGCTCGCTGCCGCGAAAGAAGTCGATCGCGTCGTAATCGGTCACGCTCTAGGACTACCAGCGGTTGTACCGGTCGGTCCAATACGATTGCCGGGTGGACTTCTCGCTGACGGAGGCGGAACGCGACCTGGCCGGCCTGTGCCGCGAGTTCGCGCAGAAGGAGATCGCGCGGCGTGCCCCGCAGGCGTGGGACGACGCCCGGTGCCCCACCGACCTGCTCCGCGAGATGGGCGCGCTGGGGCTGCTCGGCATGCTGATCCCCGAGCAGTGGGGCGGCATCAGCATGTCGACGGTCGGTTTCGTCGCCGCGATGGAGCAACTCGGCCTGGCCGACCAGTCGGTGGCGGCCGCGTGGCAGGCGCACGTGACCATCGGGTCGTTGCCGCTGTACCTCTTCGGCTCCGACGCGCAGCGCGAGCGTTGGCTCCGGCCCCTGGCCGAGGGGCAGGCGCTGGGCGCGTTCGGCCTGACCGAGCCCGATGCGGGGTCGGACGCGCGTGGCATCCGCACGCGAGCCGTCCGGCGCGACGGCGGCTGGCTGATCAACGGCCGGAAGGCGTTCATCTCCAACGCGGGCACCGACATGTCGTTCGGGGTGACCCTGCTGGCCCGCACCGAATCTCCCGAAGGGTCGGCGCCCGCGTTCGCCAGCTTCGTCGTGGAGAAGGACACGCCGGGCTTCACGATGGGCCCGAAGCTGCGCGGTATCGGCTGGCGCGGTCTCGACACGCGTGAGCTGTATTTCGACGACGTGTGGGTCGCCGACGATCACCTCGTCGGCGACCCGGCGATGGGGCTCGGTCAATTCCTGCGCACACTCGAGGTCGGGCGCATCTCGATCGCCGCGCTGTCGCTGAGCCTGACCCAGGCCGTGCTCGATCTGGCGCTCGACTACGCGCGCCAGCGCACACAGTTCGGCCAGCCCATCTCGCAGTTCCAGGCGATCCAGTTCAAGCTCGCCGACATCGCGACCGAGCTCGAAGCAGCCCGCTGGCTCACCTATCGAGCCGCGTCTCTGCGTGACGCCGGCCAACCGTTCCTGAAGGAAGCGTCGATGGCGAAGCTGAAAGCCAGTCGCCTCGCGGTATCGGCCGCATCGGAAGCCGTGCAGATCCATGGTGGCCTCGGTTACATGCTCGACTCGCCCGTGGCGCGCTTCTATTGCGACGCGAAAGTGCTCGAGATCGGCGAAGGCACCAACGAGATCCAGCACCTCGTAATCGCGCGCGCGTTGGGCTGCTGAGTTCACTTCAGCGCTCGTCGGGTGGTGGTGGGTTCTTGGGGTGATGCGGATCGTCGGGTGGGACCATCGGTCGTGGTCCGTCGCCTTCGACGAGCGCCCAGTTGTCGCGGGTCTTTAAGTCGTGGTGGTGTTTGCAGAGCGGGTCGAGCTCGTCGACCCGTGTGCGTTTCGTGTTGACCCACTCGAGCCGGTGATCGTTCTGAAGCCGTTGGGTGCGCGGGCAGCCCAACACCGTGCACGCCGCGGACCGCCACCACAGCGCAACCTGTTGAGCGACGGTCGCCGACCGGCCGAGATGCGTGACGTTCATCACGTCGACACCTTTGGCGATCACGAGCTTGAGGACCGCGTCGCCCAACAGCTCCCGGGCGACGGACACCGGGATCGGTCCGAGCCCGACGATCTCGCACACCTCGTCGCCCCGGACTGATCCACGCCGTAATGCGCTGTGGTCGATCTTGATGATCCCCACGTACCCGGCCTTCGGCTTCGGCTTGCACTTCGCGGGCGTCGGTTCGGTACCAGGCTCGGTGGCCGGCGCGTCCTCAGCGATCGTGCCGCCCGCGGCGCGCCGGGCCAGCTCGATCAACGCGTCGAACGCGTACGCCTCGTACGGCTCGTAACGGCCCTCGGCCCGAGCCGCGTTGAACATCTCCTCCACGATCGGGCCGTGCACCGCCCGGAACACAGCACCCGCGTCGACCGGACCGCGCGCGACCGCATTCCAGGCCCCCTCGGTATCGGTGTACCCCTTGAACGACCGGTTCTTGCGGATCCGTTCGTACGCGGCATCGCGGTCCTTGGCCCGCGCCTGCACGCACCGCTCCCGAGTATCAGCCAACGGCGCATCCTCCGCCCCAGCCAACAACCCCGCTTCGGCCTCGGGCGCGACCGCAGCCGCGGCCGCGACCGCCTCGGCCTTCGCCACCGACAACTTCCCCGCCCGCAACGCCTTCGCAGTGGCCGGCAGCTTGCGGACCCGCTTCGAGGCCTCCAACTGATTCCTCGCCGCCGTCACCGACGAACCCGCGATCGCGGCCGACTGCTCCGCCGCAGACCGGTGGCCGCCACGCTTCCACCGGCCCGCCTCCTCCACTCTCCGGGCCAGCAACAACTTCGTAGACGCGGCGCGCCGCTCGACCGTGTCGAGCGCGGTCCACAGATCCGTCACCTCACTCAACGGCACCGCATCCGGATCGATCCGCGCGACCAACACGCGGAAGAAGTCGTCGATCTCGCGCACGTCGTCCGCGAACGTACGCGGCGGGCGAGTCGCAAACGCAGTGACCATGCGACGAACCATACAGAGGGGGTGAGACAGTGAAACCCCGAAAACCCCGATAAACAAAGAAGAATTCGAAATATCTCAGAAGAATTCCGAGCGATCAGATCGCATCCCCGCGCACGCGGCGACGTGCCGCCCACACTCACCCGCGCACGCGGCAACGTTCTGCCCGCGGACCCACAAGGGCATGCCGCTCCTTCGACGCGTCGTTATCGTTGTCGTTCCGTGATCACGCGCACGCGCCGGCGTGCCGCAATCGCATCAACAGCCCACGCCACCCTTGGCTGCGTCGGTTGTCGCTCCATGATCGCCGCGCGCCCAACGCGACGCGCCCTCAGACGCGCGCGAGTCGCCGGAGCGCGTCGGTGATGTCGTCGCGGTCGGGTAGCCACGCGCGTTCGAGCTCCGGTGCGTACGGAGGCGGCGTCGCGGCCGCGCCGATCCGCTCGATCGGCGCGTCGAGATACCAGAAGCCGTCGCGCGCGACGGTCGCGGCGATCTCGGCGCCGATACCGAACGGCACAACGGCCTCGTGCGCGATCAGGAGCCGGCTCGTCTTGTGCACCGACTCGAGAACCGTGGGCATGTCGAGCGGCGTCACGGTGCGCAGGTCGATCACCTCGACCGAGATGCCCTCGCCCACGAGCGCCTCGGCTGCGGCGACCGCCTCGTGCACCATCCGTGAGACCGACACGACTGTGATGTCGCTTCCCGCGCGGACGACCGCCGCCTTGCCGATCGGTACGACGTGGTCGGCCGGAGGCTGCGGTCCTTTCATCCCGTAGAGCAACCGGTTCTCGATGAACACGACCGGGTTCGGGTCCTGGATCGCGGCGCGCAGCAATCCGTAGGTATCGGCCGGCGTCGACGGCATGACCACGCTCAGACCGGGAATGTGCGCGAGAAGCGCCTCGAGACTCTGCGAGTGCTGGCTGCCCGAGGAACGGCCCGCGCCGAATTGCGTACGCACGGTGAGCGCCATCTGCGCGGCGCCGCCGGTCATGAACGGCAGCTTCGCGGCCTGGTTGAGCAGCTGATCGAGGCACACGCCGATGAAGTCGAGATACATGAGCTCGACCACGGGCCGCATGCCCGCCATCGCGGCGCCGACCGCGAGGCCGACGATCGCGCTCTCGGAGATCGGGGTGTCGCGGACACGATCGCCGAAACGGTCGTGCAGCCCGCGCGTCAGGCCGAAGACGTTGCCGCCGGCCGCAACGTCGATCCCCGCGACGAACACCCGCTCGTCGCCTGCGAGCTCCACCTCGAGCGCGGCTCGGACCGCGTCCATCGTGCGGAACACCGGGGCACCGGCGGGCAATGCCGGCGGCTCGGGTCGCTCGGGTCGTGGGCGCGTCACGAAGTCGTGCAGCGTGGTAGCCGCGGGCGGGGCCAGCCGCCGCGCGGCGGCAACCGCGTCGTCGAGCTCGCGCGCGACCGATGACTGCATGGCGTCGAGCGATTCGGCGCCGATTCCCGCCGACCGGAGCCGCTGCGCGTGCACGAGCAGTGGGTCGTGTGATTCCCACTCGCGAACCTCGTCGGACGACCGGTAACGCTGCGGGTCGCCTTCGTAATGACCGTGCCAACGGTAGGTGGCGGCCTCGACCACGAAGGGACCGCGTCCGGCGCGCGTCGCGTCGACCACGTCGCGCATCGCGGTGGCGGTCGCCACCACGTCGTTCCCGTCGACCGCGACGTAGGGAACGCCGTAGCCGGCGGCCCGCCGCTCGAGGGGCGCCGCGTGCTGCGCGCTCGCCGGCGAGAACTCGGCGTAACCATTGTTCTCGCAGAAGAAGATCACCGGGAGGCGCCAGACCGCGGCCAGGTTGATCGCTTCGTGGAACGTCCCGTGCGCCACGGCGCCGTCGCCGAAGAATGCCACCGCCACGCGGCCGTCGCGCCGCAATTGCGCCGCGGTCGCCGCACCGGCCGCGATCGGCAGGCCCGCGCCGACGATCCCGTTGGCGCCGAAGATGCCGATCGTCGGATCCGCGATGTGCATCGACCCGCCGCGGCCGCGGTTCGTGCCCGCGTCCTTCGCCATGAGCTCGGCGAACATGCCCAGCGGGTCGAGACCCTTCGCGAGGCAGTGACCGTGACCGCGATGTGTCGACGTGATCACGTCGGTGCCGGCCAGCGGCCAGCACGCGCCGACCGCCGACGCCTCCTGCCCGATCGACAGGTGCACGAATCCCGGCACCTCGCCGTCTCGATACAGCACGGACACGCGCTCCTCGAAGCCTCGGATCACGAGCATCCGCCGATGCATCTCGAGCAGGTCGGCGTCGCTGAACATGAACCGTGTATTGTACTGACCGGTACAACCTTGGGTGGGAAGAGCGATGCCGGAGCAGATCGACATCCCCGCGTCGTTCGCCGGCGTCGCCGACGTCACCGGGAAGCGGGTCGTGATCACCGGCGCCGGCCGCGGGCTCGGTCGAGTGCTCGCGCACGCCTTCTCGCAGGTCGGCGCGCGGGTCGCCTTGGTCGCGCGCACCGAGACCGACCTCAAGACCGTCGCCGAAGAGCTCCCGGGCCCGTCCTTGGTGATCAGCGGCGACGTCACCGACCACCGGTTCAACGAGGCGGTCGCCGATGCCACCGTTGCGGAGTGGGGCGGCGTCGACGCGTGGATCTGCAACGCGGGGATCTCCCCCATCCTGGCCGGACCGCTCGAGACCGATCCGTCGGTGTGGCGTGAGATTCTCGACGTGAACCTCACGGGCGCATTCCTCGGGGCGCGCGCGGCGGCCCGCGTGATGGGCGAAGGCGCGCGGCTGATCTTCACCGGCTCGGTGTTGGGCGAGCGGCCGCGCGAAGGACTGGCCGCGTACAGCGCCTCGAAGGCCGGCCTCGTCGGAATGGCGAAGGGGCTGGCGCTCGATCTCGCGCCGTCGGGCATCACCGTCAACGTGGTCGCGCCGGGATGGTTCGACTCGCCGCTGGCCGCGCACTGGAAGCGCAATCCGGAGCTCGGCGCGGGGGTGCTCGGGCACACCGCGCAACGACGTTGGGGAGCAGCCACCGACCTGGCCGGCGCGTATCTCTTCCTGGCCTCCGACGCGTCGGCGTTCGTGACCGGCACCGTGCTCAACGTCGACGGCGGATACCTGCTCGTATGAGCAAACGGGTCGTCGTCATCACGGGTGCGGGTGGGACGCTCGGTGCGGCGCTGTCGTCGCAGTTCGCGGGCGAGCCCGATACCGACGTCGTGCTGAGTGATGTCAGCGCCGCCGCACTCGAGGCCACCGAGAACACCTTGCCCTTGGAGCGCGGCACGGTCCTGATGCTTCCGGCCGACGTCGGCGAAGTCTCGGAGGTCGAAGCCGTGGTCGAGCTGGCGATGGAGTGCTTCGGCCGCGTCGACGTGCTCGTCAGCAATGCCGGCGTGCTCTCCCCCAACGGCCGTATCCACAATCTGACGACCGAAGACTGGGAACGAGCGTTTCGCGTCAACGTCCTCGGCGCCGTCAACGGCATCCGCGCCGCCGTTCCCGTTATGCGCGCGCAGCGGTCGGGGTCGATCATCCTCACCGCGTCGGTCTCCGGTCTCACCGCGTGGTCGCACGCCGCGCCGTACTGCGCGACGAAGGCGGCCGTGATCCAGCTCGCAAAGGTCGCAGCAGTCGAGTACGCGCGCGACGGGATACGCGTCAACTGCGTGTGCCCGGGTACGTTTCGTTCGGGCATCCACGCCGAGCTCCCACCGGAAGCACTCGACACGATCGCAGCCAAGCACCCGCTCGGCTTGGGAACCGCCGCCGACCTCGTGGGTGCCTACTCGTATCTCGCGAGCGACGCGGCGCGCTGGACGACCGGTTCGGCGATCGTGGTCGACGGCGGCTACGCCGCGCCGTAGGGAGCGTCGATGCCGTCCGACATGAACTGGTTCGGCGTGCTCGAACACCACGCGCGCAACGCGCCGGACAAGCCGATCGCCGTCTTCGGCGACAACGTCGTCAGCTATGCGGGAATGCAGCAGTGGGCCACGGCACTGGCGGGTGCTCTCACGGCGCGCGGTGTCGGCGCGGGCGACGTCGTGGGGCTGCTCTCGTACAACAGCATCGAGTTCCTGGTGACGATCTTCGCGGCCAACTATCTCGGAGCCGTCGCGATGCCGATCAACTGGCGACTCGCGGCCCCGGAGCTGCGGTTCATCCTCGAGCACTCGGGAGCGCGCGTGCTCGTGTGCGGCGACGGCCTCGTCGACCTCGCAAACCTCGCGACGAACGATCTCGAGGGCCTCGTGCGCGTATGCACATCATCGGAGAGCGTCGCGGGATGGGAGTCGTTCAACTTCATCAGCGCCGACGCGGCCGGCGGCGCCCGGCCGGCCCGCGTCGAGGTGAGTGGCGACGACGTCCACCGGCTCATGTACACGTCGGGCACCACCGGTCGCCCGAAGGGCGTGATGATCACGCACGCCAACCTGGCCTGGAAGAACTACGCGCACATCACCGAGTTCGGGTTCACCGCGGCCGACGTCGGCCTGGCGTGCGGGCCGCTCTATCACGTGGGCGCGCTCGACCTCGTCACCACCTCGATGATCGCGGTAGGTGCGACCACGATCATCCACCGCGTCTTCGACGCCGAACGCGTCGTCGACGAGATCGAGCGGTCGAGCGTGACTGCGGTGTGGACCGCGCCCGCGATGGTCCGCGCGATCCTCGACGTACCGGGAATCGAGGAGCGTGATCTGTCGTCGGTCCGGCTCATCATCGCGGGCGGCGAGAAGATGCCCATTCCGTTCATCGAGCGGCTGCGGCGAACCTTCCCGTCGGCATGGTTCGCCGATGCGTACGGGCTCACCGAGACCGTGTCGGGCGACACCTTCCTCGACCGCGAGAGCACAGTCTCGAAGCTGGGCAGCGTCGGCCGGCCGTGCCAGTACCTCGAGCTCGACATCTGGGACGAGCACGGATCGCCGGTGCCGGCGGGCGAACGGGGCGAAGTAGTGCTGCGCGGGCCGAAGGTGTTCAAGGGATACTGGCGCGACCCCGACGCGACGAACACCGCGTTCGCCGGCGGGTGGTTCCACACCGGCGACATCGGCGTGAGAGACGACGACGGCTACCTCTACATCGTCGATCGCCTCAAGGACATGATCGTGTCCGGCGGCGAGAACATCGCCGGCTCCGAGATCGAGCGGGTGCTCTACGAGCACGAGTCGGTCGTGGAGGTTGCCGTCGTCGGGCGTCCCGACGATCGCTGGGGAGAGGTCCCGATTGCTTATGTCGTCCGCAGCCCGGGCGCCACCGCGACTCCGGAAGAGCTCATCGAGCACTGCCGCGCGCAACTCGCGAAGTTCAAGGTCCCGAAAGCCGTGACATTCGTCGACGAGCTCCCGCGGAACCCGTCGGGAAAAGTCCTCAAACGAGCGCTGCGCGACCGAACGTCCTAGTGACGTGAGCGTTGCAACACACCTCGTCGACACCGGCCTCCCAGACCGTCTGCTCGGCGGTCGATCATCGCCGCCTTGAACAGGCGTCCGCCCGGGGACTGCGCCTGTTGCGGCTCGCGCTGTGTCACCCAGTCGGCGTCGATCACGGAGTCTTCGAGGTCGAGGCCGTCGTACGGCATCGCGTTCATCACCGCTTCGGCCTCGGCCAGGGCCGGCTCTTTCGGCGCGTACTCCGCCCGCATGGTCTGCTCGAACGCGACCAGCGCGCGGCGGTCGCCGTCAGTGAGCCGATCGACGTCGACTTCCACCACTTCGACGGCGGGCACGACTCACCCCTCTAGCCGGGCGGGAACAAGTGCGCCAGGAACGTGGCCGACCACGCGTTGAGGTCGGCGGGCACGAAGTAGCCGGCCTCGTCGTTGATCGTGGCCCAATGTTGCGCGACGTCTTCGACCGTCGGCACCGACGACGCGTGCACGTAACCCTCCGCCTCGGCGATGAAGATACGGGCGAAGCGCCCGCCCCCCGCCGCGTAGATCTCGCCGCTCACCGGGCAGTCCTCGTGGGCGAGGAACGCGACCAAGGGTGCGACGAAGTCGGGCGACATCGGCCCCATCCCGGGGTCGTCGCCGATCTCGTCGGTCTCGGCGGCCGAGCGGCCCGCCATACGCGTGATGGCCGCGGGCGCGATGGCGTTGACGAGGATGTTGTGCGCGGCGCCTTCGGTCATGAGGCTGCGCGTCAGCCCGACGACGCCCGCCTTCGCAGTGGCGTACGAAAGGTTCTCGAGCAGTCCGAACATTCCCGACGAGCTCGTCATGACGATGCGGCCGTATCTCTGTTCGACCATGTGCGGCCACGCGGCACGAGTGGTGTTGAACGAGCCGCCGACGTGCACGGCGAAGTGCCGCGCGAGTTCGTCGGCATCGACTTGCGGCATGCCCGCCCATTTGATGATGCCGGCATTGTTGACGAGAATGTCGAGGCGTCCGAAGTGCTCGATCGCCGTGTCGACGAGCGATTCCGCGCCGGCCGTGGTGGCGACGTCGCTGCCGTTTGCGATCGCCACGCCCCCGGCGGCGACGATCTCTCCGGCGACCGTCGATGCCGGTTGCGCGTCGGCTCCGATCCCCTGGCGCGAACCTCCGAGGTCGTTCACGACCACGCTCGCGCCCCGCGCCGCGAGCAGGTGGGCGTGCGCTCGTCCGATGCCGCGTCCCGCGCCCGTCACGACCGCGACGCGCCCGTCGAACCTGTGCTCGCTCACGCGCACCCCGCTCAGTCTGTACCGACCGGTCCACTATAGTTGCGGGTCTGATGCCTCGAAGCGGGGAACGTTCATTGCCGACGCCGCCGATCGAAGCGGGCGACGCGCCCCCACGCAGCGCGAAGTGGAAAGCCCGACGCGACGTGATCGTCGACACCTCGGCACCGGTCTTCGCGCGCCAGGGCTACCACGCCACCGGCATCGCGGAGCTGTGCGCGGTCAACGGCCTCGGCAAGGGCGCGTTCTACCACTACATCGAATCGAAGGAAGAGCTGCTCGCGGCGATTCACGATCGAGTGATGGACGAGGTGATGCTCGGCGCCGATCGCGTCGCGCAGGCGGGTGGGACGCCCTCGGAGCAGCTCGCGATGCTCGGCGACGAGCTCCTCGACGTCATCCACCGCTACCCCGATCACGTGTGGGTCTTCCTGCACGAGTTCCCCGCGCTCACCGCCGAACGCGCCGAGCAGTTCCGCGTGCGCCGGCGTGCGTATGAACAACGAGTCGAGGCCGTGCTGCAAGCCGGCGTCGACTCGGGCGAGTTCCGCGACGTGCACCCGAGGCTCACCGCGCTCGCGTGGCTCGGCATGCACAACTACACGTACCTGTGGCTCAAGCCCGACGGCCTCATGTCGGCGCGCGACGTCGCGAAACCGTTCGCCGACATCTTCCTGCGCGGGATCTCGAACTAGCTGCGCACGGCGACGCAGCGCGCCCGGCTCGATGGGGGTCGAAATCCTTGCGGCGCGCTCAGCGCAAATGCAATGACCGGCCCGATTTGTCCGGCCGGGTCCACCCAAATGGTTCCGGTCGTTGCAAATGAACTGAGCGCGAATGTTCGATTTGCGGGGTGTCGAAGGTGCGGCGCCCTCGCGGGCGTGGGAAACGTCGCCTCGATTTCAGGTCGGACGCGACCTAGCTCGCGGGGCTCACCGCGCGCTCGAATCCGAGGAGGCCGCCCAGGGTGCCGCCCACGAGCGCGGCGCGCTCAGCGTCGGGCAGATCGCCGAGTTGCATCTTGATCAGCTCACGGCTCCCGCGGAACGTCCCTTCCGCGTGCGGGTAGTCGTTGCCCCACACGATCGTCGACAACCCGGTGATGTGCCGGCAGGCAACAGCCACGGGATCGTCCTGGAACGACACGTGGAACTGCCGCTTCACGTACTCGCTCGGCGCGAGCGGATACGGCCACTTGTCGTTGAGGCGGAACAGCTGCGCCATGCCCGGCTGGTCGTCGTTGGGGCGCGTGTCGTCCCAGTTCCCGAGCCACCAGTCGGCGTCCTGGCCGATCCCGGTGACCCAGCACTTGTCCATGCTCCCCACGAGCGACGCGAGCCAGTGCGCATTGAACTCGATGAGCGCGAAGTGCAGGTCGGGGTAGCGCTCGGGAACGCCCCCGCCGATGAGCTCGCACATGACCTGCTGCGGCACGAACGGGCCGTAGACGCACTGCGTGATCATCCGTTTCGATGCCGACTTCTCGGTCATCGGCTGGTTGACCTGCGCGGCCTGCTCCATCACGACCTTGAGTGTCGTCGCGGTCGTGTCGTTGACCTTCACGCCGCCGGTCTGCGTGTGGATGAACACGTGCACACCGTTGGACTGCGCGGCGGCCCACACCGGGTCCAACGCGCGCGAGTAGTACGGCTGCGGCGGGGTCGAAGGCAGGAGGATCGCACGGAACCCGCCCGCGGCAACGCGCTCGATCTCGGCGACCGCGTCGTCGACATCCGTCAGCGGGACCGGCGCGGTCGGAGCCAGGCGCGAGAAGTACGGCGAGAACCGCTCGATCACGTAGTCGTTGTAGACGCGCGCGTGCGCCATCGACAGCTCGTGGTCGTCGGAGTAGAGACCGAACAGCGAGAGGTTCGGGTGCATCACCTGCACGTCGACGCCGTCGAAGTCCATGTCTTCGAGAATGTGCTCGGGGTCACCCTCCGGCATCCGGCCGCCGGTCTGGCGATACCGGGAGATCGTCCAGCCCTCGTACCCCGACGTGTGCAACTTGCGGAAGATCCGCGCGCCGCCCTCTACGAACGGCTCGATCTCGAAGTCCTCTTCCCACACCGCGCGATCGCGCAGGTGTTTCGGCAGGCGGGTGCGGAAGAGGTCGGTGGGCTCGAGGAGATGCCCATCGGCGGAGACGACGAAATCCTTCTCGATCATGGCGTCAGCGTACTTCCCGTCGGTAAACCAACCGGTCGGTACAATACCGCGTCCGATTGCACGCTCCGAGGGGGAACCCCGTGGCCCAGCGGTGGAAACAACGCCCGGAAGGCTCGACCTGGGGCGACTGGGGCGACGACGACGAGCTCGGCCGCATCAACCTGCTCACCCCCGAGAAAGTGCTCCAGGGCGTGCGCGAGGTCGAGGCCGGCGTCAGCTTCTCGCTGAGCCTCCCGCTCGACTTTCCCGGCGGCACCGCGCTGAACCAGCGCCGCTACCCGCCGCGCCTCGCACCCACCGAGGACCTCGACGGCAATCCCGAGGTCTTCTACAACGTCCACCAGAGCGAGATCCCGAAGTACGGCAGCCCGCGCCACGTCGACGTGTGGGCCGACGACCAGGTGACGCTCTGGCTGCAGTACTCGACGCAGTGGGACTCGCTCGCGCACGCCGGCGCCGAGTTCGATGCCGACGGCGACGGTGTGGAAGAGGCGGTCTATTACAACGGGTACCGGGCCGGAGAAGACCTCGTCGGACCGAAGCAGGACGCCGAAGGCAACGGCGGCAACCACGCGTGCTTCGCGAAGCACCTCGGCCTCGAGCACATGGCCTTCCACGGCGTGCAGGGGCGCGGCGTGCTCATCGACCTCGCGCACCACCTCGGCCACGAGTTCCGCGGCGTCGACCGGAAGACGCTCGAAGAGATCATGACGGCCGACAACGTCGTGGTCGAGCCGGGCGACATGGTGCTCTTCCACACCGGCTTCGCGACCGAGGTGCTGAAGTGGGACCGCAACCCCGATCCCGTGAAGATCCACGCGATGTGCACGTACCTGGACGCGCGTGATCCGGAGATGCTCGAGTGGATCACGGATTCGCAGCTGTCAGCGTTGGTCGCGGACAACTACGCGGTCGAAGGCTTGGTCGGCGGACCACGCGTCGAAGGGCGTCATTCGCTGCTGCCGATCCACCACCTCTGCCTGTTCAAGCTCGGCGTGCCGCTCGGGGAGATGTGGTATCTGCACGAGCTCGCGACCTGGCTGCGCGCGCACAACCGCAGCCGCTTCCTGCTCACCGCTCCCCCGCTGCGCCTGCCCGGCGCCGTCGGCTCCCCGCTCACTCCGGTGGCGACTGTCTGACGCGCGAATCGCGCCTTATTTTTCCGCATGTTTTCGTTGATATCGAACGTATGTTCGTATAGCATGACGGCATGGAGATCAGTGCTCCACCGCGGGTTGGCTCGTTGCCAACCTGCAGCTGGCGTCGGGCGAGGCAGCGCCCCCCGTCGCGATCGTCAAGGGCGGCAGCCTCATCTTCTGATGCGGTGATTCATTTGTTGCTCCGTGCCCGCACCGGGCACGGAGCAACGAATGCGCGCGTGCACAGTCGTCGCGTCGTCAGACCGATCGTGACAGCTTGAACGCCTGGTACTCGTTCCCTCGCACCCTCGCGATCTCCTTGAACAGCTTGGGGCGGCCGGCCGAGTTGAGGAGGTAGCGGCGGGCCTTGCCGGGGATGTTGGCTCCGAAGAAGTAGCTGCTCTCCCCGAAGGAGGGTGGCAGCGCGGCGACGGTGTCGATCATGTTGGTCCACTGCGCTTCGGCTGCGGCATCGACTTCGATCGTGTCGTAGCCGTGGTCGCGGACGTAGACAAGCGTGTCGGTGATGAAGTCGACCTGGTCGCCGTTGTAGCGCGGATTGTTGCCGGCCGCCGCGTGCGGTCCGCCGGGGAAGAAGCAGTTCGGGAAGCCCGCGGTCTGCACTCCGAGAAAGGTCTTGGGCCCGTCGGCCCAGTAGTCGGTGAGCGCGAGGCCGTGCCGGCCGCGGATCCCCATGCGCCGGAGCGCGCCGGTGCCGAAGTCGAAGCCGGTCGCCCACACCACGATGTCGAACTCGCGCTCACCCTCGGACGTCTCGATCCCGTGCTCGTTCATGCGGATGATCGGCGTCTGCTTCAGGTCGACGAGCGAGACGTTCGGGTTGTTGTACGCCTCGTAGTAGCCGTTCACGAACGGCGGCCGTTTCTCGGCGAAGCGATGATCGGGGATCAGCTTCGCCGCGGTCGCGGGATCCTTGACGATGCTCCGGATCTTCGCGGCGATGAACTCGCACCACTCCGCGTTCGCGGCGGGATCGAGGAGCAGGTCGGTGTAGTTGCTCGTCAGCTTCGAGAAGCCGGGACTGTTCCACATCTTCTCGAAGAACGCGAGCCGCGCTTCTCGCGAGTCGTCGAACGTTGCGCGATCGTGCACGGGATGGAGGAAGCCGCTCACCGACGTGTTCAAGGTTTCGCGTATCGCCTCGAAGTCGGCGCGGAGTTGCGCCTGCTCTTCGGGGGTGATCGGTCGGTTGTTGAGCGGCGTGCACCAGTTGGCGCTGCGCTGGTACACCGTGAGCGACGCGACCTCGCCCGCGATCACCGGGATCAGCTGGACACCACTCGATCCCGTGCCGATGACGGCGACGCGCTTGCCCGCGAAGTCGAGCGGCGTCGCGGGCCACAGCCCGGTGTGCAGCGACTCGCCGGCGAACTGGTCGCGTCCGGGCACGTCGGGGAAGTACGGCACCGACAACACCCCGGTCGCCGCGATGAAGAAACGCGTGCGGTACTCCGCGCCGTCGGCCGTCGTCACCGTCCAGCGCCCCGTTGCCTCGTCGTACACGGCCGACGCGACCTTGGCGTCGAAGCGCATGTCGCGGCGCAGGTCGAAGCGGTCGACGACGTGGTTGAGGTAACGCTCGGTCTCCGGTTGCTCGGCGAAGTGCTCCTGCCACTCCCACTCGTCGAACAGCTCGCGCGAGAACAGGTAGGCGTAGGTGTAGCTCTCGGAGTCGAAGCGCGCGCCCGGGTAGCGGTTCCAGTACCACGTGCCGCCGACGCCACCGCCGGCCTCGAGCAACCGGGCCGAGAAGCCCGCTTCCCGCGCGCGGTACAACTGGTAGATGCCGGTGATGCCGGCGCCGACGACGAGCACGTCGACGTCGGACTCGAGGGACTGCATCGAATTATTGTACCGACCGGTCGGTTGCGGTACGTTCCCCGCATGGCTGACCGACCTCGCTATCGAGTCGTCCAGTGGACCACGGGCAATGTCGGCAAGAGCTCGGTGCAGGCGATCGTTGCGAACTCGATGCTCGAGCTCGTGGGTTGTTACGCGTGGTCGCCCGGGAAGGTCGGCCGCGACGTCGGCGAGCTCTGCGGGATCGCACCGTTGGGCCTCACCGCGACCGACGACGTCGACGCGCTGCTCGCGCTGGAGCCCGACTGCGTCGTGTACAACCCGATGTGGACCGACACCGACGAGCTCGTGCGCATCTTGTCGGCGGGCGTGAACGTCGTGTCCACTGCCGCGTTCATCACCGGCCACAACTTGGGCCCGGGCCGCGAACGGATCGTGGAGGCGTGCCGGCGCGGCGGCTCGACCATGTTCGGCACCGGTGTGAGCCCGGGCTTCGCCCAGCTGTTGGCCATCGTGTCGGCGACGATCTGCGACCGGGTCGACAAGATCACGGTCAACGAGGCCGCGGACACGACCTATTACGACTCGCCCGCGACCGAGATACCAGTAGGCTTCGGCAAGCCGATCGACTCCCCCGACCTGCAGGCCATGACCGCGCAGGGCACGGCCGTGTTCGGCGAAGCCATACGGCTGATCGCCGACGCGCTCGGCGTCGAGCTCGATGATGTGCGCTGCGAGGCCGAGTATGCGCAGACCACCGCCGACCTCGACCTCGGGTCGTGGAGCATCCCGGCCGGCTGCGTCGCGGGGGTCGCGGCCAGCTGGAAGGGATCCGTCGGCGGCAAGGTCGTCGTCGAGCTCAACCTGTTGTGGCGCAAGGGCCAGACACTCGATCCCGACTGGAAGATCGAGCAAGACGGTTGGGTGATCCAGATCGACGGGCGGCCCACGGTGACGGCCAAGATCGGTTTTCTCCCGCCGCCCGACTTCGAGGCCGAAACCATCGCCGACTTCATGGTGCTCGGACACATCATGACGGCGGCGCCCCCGCTCAACGCGATCCCGGCCGTCGTGGCCGCCCCACCCGGCATCGCGACGTACACCGACTTGGCGCTGGTGTTGCCCCGCGGGACCGTGTCGCTGGCGTGACGACCGTTGACCGGAAGTCGGCGCTCGCGGGGCCCAACGCGATGGACCCGGAGTTCCCCGACCGCGTTCCGAAGCAGCGTTACTACGACCCCGACTTCTACCAAATGGAAGTCGAGTCGTTGTGGCCGCGCGTGTGGCAGATGGCGTGCCGCCTCGAGGAGATCCCGCGACCGCACGATTTCGTCGAGTACGAGATCCTCGATCAGTCCGTCATCGTGGTACGCACCGACGACATGGGCGTGCGCGCGTTCCAGAACGCGTGCCGGCACCGCGGCGTCAAAGTGGTCGTGGGCGCCGGCACCTGCGCGCACGGTTTCACCTGTCCGTTCCACGGTTGGTGTTACGGCGCCGACGGCACGAACACCGCGGTGCCGCGACGGAAGGGGTTCGCCGAGCACAACTTGCAGCCCGGCGACATCGACCTCGTCCCCGTGCGTTGCGAGACGTGGGGCGGCTGCGCCTGGATCAATTTCGACGACGACGCCCCGCCGGTGCGGGACTGCATGGAGCCGGCCGCGACCATCCTCGACGCGTGGCACGTGGAGTCGTTGCGCACCGAGAAGTGGTACGCGGCGCGCCTCCCGGTGAACTGGAAGCTCGCGATCGAGGCGTTCGTCGAGAGTTACCACGTGGTGGTGACGCATCCCGAGATGGACATTCCCGGAATGCGGTATTCGCTGCGGCCCGGCGCGCCGTTCGACCCTCGAGCCTTCATCGAAGCGGAAATCGACTACCTGCGCGTGTTGAGCGAGGGCATGGACGGGATGGTGCACGCGAACGACGTGCGCGTCGCGGAGGGCCTGCGCGGCCTCGAGTTCCCGGCGGATCCGGCGCTCGCGATCGCGGCCTGGAATCGCGCGCTCAACGACGCGGTGATGAGCTGGCACCGGACGCGGGGCGCCGGCGTCCCCGACCTCAACGCGCTCGACGCGCAAGGATTCAACGAGACCTTCTACCAGTGCTTCCCGCACTACTTCGTGTTGCCCATGTACAGCAGCGCGTCGTCGTACCGCTTCCGCCCGTTGGGACCGGAGGAGACGCTGATGGAGATCTGGTCGCTCGCTCGGTTCCCGGAAGACGAGCAGCCGGAGCGGGTCGCGCCGCCGGAGCGGTGGGAGGCCGACGACCCCCGCTGGCCGCCGATCCCCGCGCAGGATTTCTCGAACCTGCCGCGCCAGCAGCAGGGTCTGCACGCGAAGGGCTTCGAGTACATGCGGCTGTCGGAACGGGCCGAGGGTCACATCTCGAACTTCGAACGGACGCTCGACGGCTTCCTCGCCGGACTTCCATACGACAAGCTGCTCTCGGCGCTCCGGTCGGTGAACGTCGCGCCGTTCGACAAGCCCATCCTCGACATCGGGATCTGACATGACGTACGCAGAGGTCGTCGAAGGCATACGCGCCACCATCGCCGCGTACACCCAGGCGCTCGACGACGGTCGCACCGACGATGTGGTCGCGACCTTCTGTCCCGACGGCGTGTGCGACATCCCGGGCATGGGAACCCACGAGGGCCACGACGCGCTCCGCGCCGCGTACGCCAAATGGCGGCCGCGGCGGCCCCAACGCCACCTGGTCGTCAACACGCTCGTCACCGACTGGAGCGACCACGAGGCCCGCGCGACCAGCGACGTGGTGTTCATCCTGAAGGGCGACGACGGCTGGGGGATCCAGATCGTGGGCCGTTACCACGACACCCTGCACCACGCCGACGGCACGTGGCGATTCCACCGGCGGGCGGCTGAGTTCGAGACGTAGCGCCGCGGCTATCTTGCAACCTGACACGCACGTCATGTCCCGACCCGTACCGGGGGAAACCGTGGAGCTACCGAAGATCATCAGCGTCGACGACCACGTCGTCGAGCCTGCGCACGTGTGGCAAACCTGGCTGCCCGAGAAGTACCGCGAGAAGGGACCGCGGGTCGAGCGCAAGCGATGGGGCGCGTTCCGGCTGAAGAAGGGCGCCAAGTACGAGATGACCGAGGATCCGGAAGGCGAATGGGGCGACGCCTGGATCTACGAGGACAAGGTCATCTACGTGCAGAAGAAGTTCGTCGCGATCCCGAAGTCGGCGACCACGGGCGACGACGTGTCGACGTTCGACAAGACCGTCATGACGATGACCGCCGTCACCTACGACGACATGCGCCCCGGTTGCTACGACGCCAAGGAGCGCAAGAAGGACTTCGAGATCAACTGGGTCGACGGTTCGCTGCCCTTCCCGACGTTCCCGCGGTTCTGCGGTCAGACGTTCACCGAGGCCGACGACCGCGAGCTCGGGCTGGCGTGCGTGCAGGCCTACAACGACTGGATGGTCGAGGAGTGGTGCGACCCCTCGATCGGCGTCAACATCCCGCTCTGCATCATCCCGCTCTGGGATGCCGACCTCGCGGCCGCCGAGATCACGCGCAACGCCGCGCGCGGAGTGCGAGCGGTCTGCTTCTCGGAGCTGCCGACCCGGCTCGACCTGCCGAGCATCCACACCGGCTACTGGGACCCGATGTTCGCGGTCTGCAACGACACCGGTACCACCGTGTGCATGCACGTCGGGTCGTCGTCGACCGACCCGTTCTCGTCGAGGGACGCGCCCGCCGGCGTGGGCGGGATGGTCAGCTTCAACAACTCGATGGCGTCACTGGGTGACTACCTGTTCGGCGGGATCATGCACCGGTTCCCGAAGCTGAAGATCGCGTACTCCGAAGGGCAGATCGGGTGGCTGCCGTACGCCCTCGAGCGGGCCGACACAGTGTGGAGGGAGCACAACGCCTGGCAGAACTCCAAGCGTCTGTGCCCCGAGCCGCCGTCGAGCTACTACTACGACCGCGTGTTCGGCTGCTTCACCTGGGATCGTCACGGCGTGAAGTCACTCGACGAGGTCGGCGAGAACAACATCTGCTTCGAGACCGACTACCCGCACACCGACACGACGTGGCCGAACTCGCAGGAGTACTGCGAGCAGGTGCTCGCGGGCCTCTCTGACGAGCAGAAGTACAAGATCCTCCGCGGCAACGCGATCCGCATGCTCGAGCTCGACCGCGTCTGAATCTCACGGTCGCGTCGGGTTGGGCGCGCGCGGCACGTCGCCGCGTACGCCGGATCACGGAACGATAACGATAACGACAACGACGCGCCGAAGGGGCGGCATGCTCTTGTGGGTCCGCGGGCGGAACGTTGCCGCGTGTGGGGGGATGAATGCGCGTGCGCGAGTAAGTGCGCGGGCGGCACGTCGCCGCGTGCGCGGGGTTGCGATCTGATCGCTGCGGAATTCTTCTGGGATATTGCGAATTCCTCTTTGTTGGTCGGGGTTTCGGGGGGTTGTTGTCTCACCCTCTCTGTACGGTTCGTTGCATGGTCACCGCGTTTGCGACTCGCCCGCCGCGTACGTTCGCGGATGACGTACGCGAGATTGACGACTTCTTCCGTGTGCTGGTCGGGCGGATCGATCCCGATGCGGTGCCGTTGGGTGAGGTGACGGATCTGTGGGCGGCGCTCGACACGATCGAGCGGCGCGCGGCATCGACGAAGTTGTTGTTGGCGCGGCGGGTGGAGGAGGCGGGCCGGTGGAAGCGTGACGGGTACCGCGGCGCGGCCGAGCAGCTCGCCGCGATCGCGGGGACGTCGGTGACGGCGGCACGGAACCAGTTGGAGACCTCGAAGCGGGTCCGCCAGCTCCCGGCCACCGAGCAGGCGTTGCGGGCGGGGAAGTTGTCGGGCGCGAAGGCCGAAGCGATCGCGGCGGCGGCCGAGGTCGCGCCGGAAGCCGAAGCCGACCTGTTGGAGGGCGCGGAGGATGCGCCGCTGGCCGATGTTCGCGAGCAGTGTTTGCGGGCGCGGGCGAAGGATCGCGACGCGGCGCACGCACGGATCCGCAAGGCGCGGTCGTTGAAGGAGTTCACCGACGCGGAGGGCGGCTGGAACGTGGTTGTCCGCGGGCCGGTCGAGTCGGGTGCAGCACCCGCGAAGACCAAGCCGCCGGCGGCCGGGCCCGTGGGGATCATCCGGATCGATCACACCGCGTTACGGCGCGGGTGCATCGAGGGCGACGAGGTCTGCGAGATCGTCGGACTCGGACCCATCCCGGTGCCGGTCGGCCGTGACCTGTTGGGCGACGCGATCCTCAAGCTCGTGATCACCCAAGGCGTCGACGTCGCCAACGTCACCCACCTCGGCCGCTCCGCCACCGTGGCCCAACAAGTGGCGCTGTGGTGGAAGTCGGCCGCGTGCACCGTGTTGGGCTGCACCCGCACCCGGCAACTCCAAAACGACCACCGCTACGAATGGGCCAACACCAAACGCACACGACTCGACGAGCTCGACCCGCTCTGCAAACACCACCACGACCTCAAAACCAGGAACAACTGGGCACTCGTCGACGGCGACGGGCCACGACCGATCGTCCCACCCGACGATCCCCGACATCCGAATTGCCGACCACCGCCCTGACGCTCGGCGCGACCGATTTCTGGCGCGGTCAGGTTTCGCCGGAGCCGGCGAGGTACCGCTCGACGAACGCGCGCGTCGTGTCGTGGCCCGACGTGACACCGAGCGCGTCTTCGAGCGACATCACCTGCGAAAGGCCGGTCATCACGAGGAGGGCGACGATCGGCGGGAGCCGGTCTTCGGTGATGCCGATCGCGGCGAGTGCCGCGGCCACCGCCTGCAGCTGGGCGGCGCGGAACCGCTCGGCGTACCGGGCGATCTCGGCGCGGATCGTCTTGCGGTGATTCGCCAGCGCGACGAACTCGATGTTGAAGGCGGCGCCACCGAGGTCGGCGTTGAGCTGCCACAGTGCACGCAGCGAGCCGTCGGCGGCCACCGCTCGTTCGATGCGCGCCACGTTCTCCTCCGCCCGGCGCCGGAAGACCTCGAGGAAGAGGTCGTCCATCGTGCGGAAGTAGTAGTGCACGAGCTGCGGCTTGAGGCCGGCCTTCGCCGCGACCCGTCGGGAGGTGACCGCGGCGTAGCCCTCCTCGAGCAGCAATTGCTCGGCGGCGTCGAGGAGCTGGGCCCGGGTGCTGGAATCCTCGGCGCCGATGCGGCGGGGCGAGGAACCGGTCGTCATGCCGACACCTTGCCACGTCCGCGGCCAGCATGCTAAGCAACTGCTCAGCATGCTGTGCGAGTGCACAGCAGCGCCTCAGAAGGAGACCGAGTGGCGAACGACTGGGAGACCATCGACTTCTTCATGGACGAGTCACTCGTCGAAGATCCGTATCCGTACTTCGAGCACCTCCGCGCGACCTGTCCGGTCGCGCGGCTCCCCCACCACGGCGTGCTGGCAATCACCGGCTACGACGAGGCGACCGAGGTGTACCGCGACGTCGACACCTTCTCGTCGTGCAACTCGGTGATCGGCCCGTTCGCGACCTTCCCGGTGCCGCTCGAGGGCGACGACGTGGGCGACATCATCGATCGCTACCGCGACCAACTCCCGATGTACGAGCACATGGTCACCATGGATCCGCCCGCGCACACCCAGGAGCGCGCGCTCCTCATGCGGCTGATCACGCCGAAGCGGCTCAAGGACAACGAGGAGTTCATGTGGCGCCTCGCCGATCGGCAGCTCGGCGAGTTCGTCGGCGACGGGACGTGTGAGTTCATCAGCGCGTACACCCAGCCGTTCGCCATGCTCGTGGTCGCCGACCTGCTCGGCGTGCCCGAGGAGGATCACGAGCGGTTCCGCGAATTCTTCGGGCTGAGTCGCAACCCCGGCGAGATCGGCGCCGGCGCGCAAGGCGACATGGAGCTCAACGCGCTCGGGTGGCTCGACGATCGGTTCGCGCGGTACATCGAAGACCGGCGCCGCGAGCCGCGCGACGACGTGCTCACGCATCTGGCGCTCGCGACCTACCCCGACGGGACGACGCCCGAGGTCATCAACGTCGTTCGGACGGCCACCTTCTTGTTCGCCGCCGGCCAGGAGACGACCGCGCGTCTCCTCGCCGCCGCGTTGAAGCACCTTGCCGAACACCCCGAGCTCCAGGACGAGCTCCGCGCGCACCGCGACGAGATTCCGAACTTCCTCGAAGAGGTGCTCCGAATCGAGAGCCCGGTGAAGGCCGACTTCCGGCTGGCGCGCCGGCACACGACGGTCGGCGGCGTCGACATCGCCGCGGGCACGCCCGTGATGTTGTTGAACGGCGCGGCGAACCGCGACCCCCGGCGCTTCGAGTGCCCGGCGGAGTTCCGGGTCGACCGACCGAACGCCCAGTCCCACCTCGCCTTCGGTCGGGGCAACCACTCCTGTCCCGGTGCGCCCCTGGCGCGCGCCGAGGGCCGCGTCAGCCTCGAGCGCATCCTCGATCGGATGCACGACATCCGCCTCTCCGAGGAGCACCACGGCCCACCGGGCGCGCGGCGCTTCTCGTACGCCCCCACCTGGGTCCTGCGCGGCCTCACCGATCTGCACCTGGAGTTCACACCCGCGGCGGAAGGCCGGTGAGCCGCGTCGCGGTCGTCACCGGCGGCGCGTCCGGCATCGGGCTCGGCGTCGCGCGCCAATTCGCAACCGACGGTCACCGCATCGCGATCTTCGACCGCAACGCGGCGGCGCTCGACGTCGCCGCCGACGAGTTGCGCAGCGCGGGCGCGACCGT
>Ga0265313_10001265_pt1 | contig 24035 bp, 21 predicted proteins | sample 4123metaG_FD_203122 | JGI IMG/M metagenome (GOLD analysis project Ga0265313, IMG submission 203122) | Rhizosphere microbial communities from Carex aquatilis grown in University of Washington, Seatle, WA, United States - 4-1-23 metaG | ecosystem: Host-associated > Plants > Roots > Rhizosphere >...
ACCCTCCGTGCTTCTGTGGTGTGTTTTTTGTCACCCACAAGAACTTGCCGCAAAATGCCGGAGGTTTCGAGCTTTTTTTGGCACGCCCATTCGAAATGGGTTCCGGCTATACTTGTTTAAGGGCTAGGAGTATCGAGATTGGCCACCTTGAGCAGCAGGCGATTGAGCTCCTGGCTGAACGGCACATACGGGACGATCGAGGCAACACCGTTAACACCCTTGCTGTTGAAGGGGTCGTAGCTGTAGCAGAAAGGGTACTTCGAGCTTTCGAGGACCACGGCGCCGCCGGCAAAGCCGACGACGGCATGTCCGGCGGATGCGTGGGCATCGCCCTTCATGTCGAGTTCGATCGTGCCGATGTCGCCATCGCAAGCGAGAGCCTTGAGCAGTTCGAAGGCGATCAGGAGATGGCCATTGGGCCTGGGGTGGACGTCTAAACTTAACGTCGGTCCCAAGTCCTTCTTAGCAATGGTATACGAGTCGTACATGCGATTATGGACGTCCGCAAATGCGGACCCGGTCTCCACAGCTGCCGCCCGGCCAAGATCGCGGAAATGGCGCAGTGTCACATTGTGAGCTTGAGCCGCAGTGAGACCGCCCGATGGAGTGCCACGGAAAAACAGGTCCGGCTTATCCCGGCTGAATTCGTCATCGACCGCGTCGGGCCCGGCCACGATTCGTTGCTTGATGCCTTTATCGGCCAGCATTGCGAGAACGGAGTGCATCGTCTTATCGAAGGCGGCACCTTTCACTTCGGTGTAAACCGAATACTGAGTATCATTCATGCCATAATTGAACGAGACAATTGTCGGCTTGAACGCTTCCAGATCCGACTGCCGACTCAACATGCCGTCCAATGTCTCACCGCTATGTCCGAAAGTACAAACTCGGATGTCCTTGCGTCCTGCGCAGGCCAGCAAATACATCTCGACAAATCGGGGGTAGAGCGTCACCTCCGTGATGGAATCACCCCAAATGGCCAACCGACTATCCTTCGGAAGCTCTTTAAGTGGAATGGTCTCCGTCTCCGCCAATACAGCGGTCGGACAACAGAAGCACGCGACTACAAACTCCCAGACGTGAGCAAGTTTCAAGACCTGCGGGAATAGGCGTCGCAGTAGCATTTTGGGATTCCTCCAGAATTCAGATTGATGGGAATCGTCAACCGCCGACGGCGAACCAGTCTTTTCGTTCGTCGAAGTCAAGCTCCGACACCCAAAGCTTGGAAACGAGGAGGTACGGCTAGCTTGCAATCGTCAGAACGACTCGAAAACGGGCCTGGCCGCTCATCATTCGGTCGTAGGCTTCGGCGACGCGTTCCAGCGGGAAGGTTTCGTTCATCGACCGCACACCACTTCGCACGCTGAATGCGAGCGCATCTTGGGAGTCAATCGAGGTCCCGGAATACCAGCCCTTGATCGAGCGGCAACCTCCCAGCAGGAACATGGGAGACACTTGCATCGCGGCGGCCGCCCCGATAATCAAGAGCGTGCCGTTGACGGCCAAGCCCCCCTGGACGGCACTCATGGCCTCGCCGCTGGTCGCCGTCGCCAGAATGACTTTGGCGCCGCCCAACTTGATCAGCTCCGACGCCGGATTCTGGGCCTGACTGTCGATATAGTGCGACGCCCCCAACTTGCGCGCGAGCGGGGCCTTGTCCTTCCCGCGCGCAATCCCGACGGTGTGAAAGCCCATCTTCGCGGCATATTGGACGCCAAGGTGACCTAGGCCGCCCAGGCCGAGCACGACCGCAACATCGCCTGGCCGTGCGCCGCAGTTCCGAAGGGCATTGAACGTCGTCAGGCCAGCACACATCAATGGTGCTGCCTCGACGGGCGGCAGCTGGGCGGGCATCAGCGCGACCGCGCTGGCAGGGGCGATCATGTACTCGGCATATCCACCGTCATATGTGATACCGGTAATCTGACCGGTCACACAGGCGAAGAATTCTCCACGGCGGCAGTGGTCGCATTGCCCGCAATAGCCGCCGTTCCAACCAACACCCACGCGCTGGCCCGCCTCTAATTGCGCGACTCCTGTGCCGACGGCGTCGATCACCCCGGCCACCTCATGACCTGGAATCCGTGGGTACTGAACCCCCGGGTAAGTTCCCTCTTTGGTGAGCGAATCGCTATGGCAGATGCCGCACGCTTGCACCTTGATCCGGACAGATCCGGCGCCCGGCTCGGGAATCGCCCGTTCGACGATTTCAAACGGCCCGTTTGGACGCGAGACCTGCACGACACGCATCGTCGCCATGGGGTTTCTCCAGCCGTTTTCCGTCCGCAATGCGGCCACGCCCCGTGAGGTTGATTGTAGCCGATTACCGGTTGAGGAGCAGCAGGTTCAGGAGCAGTAACTCGCCGAGCCCAACCGCTGGGGGGCGAATTTTCCAGCCATGCGGCCTGCCACACTTGCCGGCCACCAGCCGGCACGTCAAGCTGGAGGCCGCGAGCCAGTTCCTCGCCGTCCCCTGGGTTCGTTTCGTCGATCCACGAGCACTGCGTGATCGTGGTGGAATCGCCCGCAACAGGCCAGACCAAAGTCTTAACCGATGACCATGTTTGCCGACAATCCGTACCAGCCACCGCAGGCTATATCGGCCGGCATGGCGTCGTCTGAGAAACCCGCTGAAGTCAGTTGGAAGCAGATCGCCAGACGTTGGGAAATCCTGCGTTTGTTCTACAACCTGATCTTGGGCTTGGCCGGACTGCTGACCTTGGACATGATGCCCAATCTGATGGCGGCAAGTGTCATTGTTGGCGTCGTCGCCTATGGGTTCTGCGCCAATGTGATGTACCTGCTGGGGCCGGTCACGGAAATGTACTTGAACTGGATCGTGGACGCCTGGGAAGGCCGGTTGGTGCCTCGCTGGCTGGCAGGTTTCGTCCGGTCAATATACCTCACAGGAATGTTGTTCGTTGGCGGCTGCCTTTTGTCGATCGGCCTCACGTTGGCCATCGGGTTGATGTAAGGTCAGCAGCCTCCCACCCGGCGCGAGCGAGCCGGTCCAGCCGGGGTAAACGCAAGGCCGTCAACCCGAAGAAGAGCAGGCGGCAAGCGGAGCCCGAGCCGAGCCGGCCGCGGGCGAACGCGGTTGGGCTGCCCGGAGGTGTTTGGCCGTTTCGTGCTCGCTACAATGGCGGACATGGACGAACTCCGTACTCGATGGCCCAAAGTCATACCGCGATTTCGCTTCTCGTTGTTGGCGTTGTTCGGGCTCATCGGGGTAGTGTCGGTTGGCTGCGCTGCTGGACGTTTATGGAGTGACTGGCCGCAGAGAACCGCCAGTACATTTCTAGCGGCCCTGGCTGAGGAAAGGACGGAAGAGGCAATCGGCATGGTTCGGCAGTCGGAGAGCAAACCCTACCACTCGTTTCCGACGCAACTCCGGTTGGACGCCCAGCTGCAAATCGTTCTCGCCCAATGGCGGCAAGGCAATCCAGTACCAATGGCGCGAACGTTTTCCGATTTCCTTCGCGGCCGTCAGGCGTTCAGAATCCCTCGATACATCGTCACAGTGCTGAGAGGCAAGGTGCTGGAGGAGGAGAGCGGTTATCAAGACTGATCAGGGCGGAGATTCGACATGCGTGTCGAATTTGGAGGCTAGCTCGGCAACCGCGATGCCAAAGTCGCCGAGCCAATCGACACGAGGCGCAAGCGGCAAGCGTGGCCCGAGCCGAGCGTGGCCGCGGGGACGGGCGCCTATTCGGTGGGCGGCGGTGCCTGTTCCTGAGCATCCGATACGGGCTGCATTAGTTCCGCTGCGCGCCATTGCTCGAAGATTGGCCGGCCGACTTGAGCGGCGTTGCCGGGCCCTCTTCGTGCCGTTGCCGCAGTCTCTTCTGGCATCGGTATCGCAGACCCCGAGCGAGCGCCCAAACACTCCTTCTTCGATGGCTTCGGAACCGGCGGCATCTTCGGCGCCATCCAGTCTCGAACTCTTGCGATTACCGGTCGCGCGATCGGCGGCCCGACGAGGCACCCCACGGCCACGATTGCCGTGAGGATGAACAACGAGCGCAAACGGAATTGCGGGCGGGGCTTGGGGGCGGATCAGTAAAAGGTGGTGCGTTGCAGGATGGTCTTTTCCAGACTTTCGATTTCCCGAAGGTCGAGCCGCCGCTGCCAGGCCATGCCCCCGAACCAGCAGGTCACGGCCAGCGTGATCCAGAGCAACGTCGAAAGCCGGAACTGGAGGCGGCGCATAGTTCAGTGGACTCGACTTGAAATCAGGTCATGTGGTGATCGAACCCGGCCTCTTTGCGTGCGCTGGCGGTCCTCCCCTCAGGAATCACAGACGTGGTTGGCCTTGTCCTCATCACCGCCCTTCCCGCCCTTCCCCTTTTACTCCTTTTAAGTCAGCCAACAGTCCCTCTAGGGCGCTCGGCTCCACGGGCTTGACGAGATGGTGGTCGAAGCCCGCTTCCGCCGTGCGAATACGATCCCTTTCCTGCCCCCACCCGGTCAGCGCCGCCAGCACGACTTTCTCCAGGTCGGTCTGCTGGCGCAGTCTCCGGGCCACTTCGTAGCCGTCCATTTTCGGCATCCCGATGTCCAGGAACACCATCTCCGGTCGATAGCTCTTCACCAACTCCAGGGCGGCAAGCCCGTCATGGACCACGCGGACCTCGTGCCCTTGCAGACGCAGCAGCATGGCGAGGCTGTCGGCGGCGTCCCGGTTGTCATCGACCACCAGCAGTCGGTGGCCTGATGACCGGGAAAGCTCCTGCTGCTGGTCCCCGTTATCTTTTTCAATCGCCTCCTGATTCGCCTGGGGGACGAGAGGCAGCCGGACGACGAATTCGCAACCTTCGCCAAGGCCGTCACTGTGGGCCTCGACTGTGCCGTAGTGCATTTCGACGAGGTTCTTCACCAGCGTCAAGCCAATGCCCAGCCCGCCCTGCGACCTCGTGGCAGCATGATCCACCTGCACGAACAACTCGAAGATGTGAGGCAGCATGTCCGGGGCGATGCCGATCCCGGAGTCCCGCACTCGCAGAACCGCCTCGTCAATGTCTCGCTGGGCAGTGAGCCAGATGCGCCCGTTGGCCTCTGTATACTTGGCGGAGTTCGTCAGTAGGTTGCCGACCACCTGGGCCAGCCGAATTGGGTCGGCGTCCACTGGCAAGGATTCGGGCGGCAGGCTGACCGTCAACTCGTGCCCCTGCGCCTCGATGAGCGGCTGGACCGTTTCCACCGCACGGGCAACCACGGTTGCCAATTCCACCCGCTCCGTGCGCAGTTCGATTTTGCCCCGCATGACACGAGACACGTCGAGCAGATCATCCACCAGCCTTACAAGTTGGTGGACTTGCCGCTCCATCATCTCCCGTGTCCGCTCGATGGTTGCAGCATCGAGCCTCGGCATCTTCAGGATTTGCAGCGAGTTACGGATCGGCGCCAGGGGGTTGCGCAGTTCGTGGGCCAGGGTCGCCAGGAACTCGTCCTTGCGGCGGTCGGCTTCCCGTAGCGCATCCTCGGCCCGCTTCCGTTCGGTAATGTCGTAGAACACAGTAGCAATCTGCTTCGGTCCTGTCCGGTAGGCACTGACCTCAAACCACCGCTCCAACGGCCCGAACTTCGCCTGGAAATGGGCGGGCACCCCAGTCGTGGCGACCTGGCTGTACCGCTCGAACCAGTCGGGTTCCGCATCCGGGAACAGTTCGAGCGTGGTCCGCCCCAGGATGTCCGACCGCTTCAACCCCGTGTGCCGCTCGAACGCCGGGTTCACTTCGAGGTAGCGCAGGTCGCAGCCAAGTCCGGCTTCATCGAAGATCATCTCGTCAATCGAAAAGCCCTCGCTCATCGTCTCGAAGAGAACTCGGAATCGCTCCTCGCTTTGCCGAATCGCTTGCTCGGACTCCCGCCGAAGCCGGTTGATCTGCAACAACGCACCGACACGGGCCAGCAACTCCCTGGAACTGAACGGCTTCACGAGGTAGTCGTCGGCCCCGGCCTGCACGCCTTCAACTCGGCTCTCCTCGCCCGCACGGGCCGACAGCAGGATGACTGGCACGCTGGTCGTGTGGGGATCGGCCCGCAGTTCCCGCAGCAGCCCGAAGCCGTCCAGCCGGGGCATCATCACGTCGGACAGGATCAGGTCGGGCGGCTGCCGACGAACCGAAGCCAGCGCCGCCACACCATCCGGTACGGCTTCGACGGTGTACTGACCGGCCAGCAAGCGCACGACATATCGCCGCATGTCGGCATTGTCGTCCGCCACCAGCACACGAGCCCGGTCGCCATCGGGCTGCCGGGACCTGGGGAGCGGAATAGATGGGTCATCTCCGGGGTAGGCCGGCAATTCGGAGCAGGAATCATGGTCGTCTCGACCGTCAGGAAGCCAGCGCAAGGCTTCTTCTACGAATGGCATGGCCCCGGTCGTAGTCGAGACGAGTGTGCGGCTGCCGCCGACTTGTTCAGGGGGCAGGTGGTTCGACCCCAGCGGGATCGTGACGATGAAAGTCGTCCCCCGCTCGACCTCGCTTTCGGCGGTGATCGAGCCGCCATGCAGCCTGACCAGTTCGTGAACCAAGGCCAGGCCGATGCCACTCCCCTCGTGCGTCCGCCCCCGTGCGTTCTCGACCCGGTGGAACCGCTCGAACAGCCGGGGCATCTCCCCTGGCGGAATGCCCGTGCCTGTGTCCCGCACCCGAATCTCCGCCGACCGCCCGGCCTGACGCACGGAGACGACGATCTCACCGTCGAAGGTGAACTTGAAGGCGTTGGAGAGCAGGTTGAGGACAACCTTCTCCCACATCTGCCGGTCCACGAACACCGGCTCCCCAAGCAGCGGACAATCGACCGTCAGTTCCAACCCGGCCTTCTCGCAGGCCGAGCGGAAGTTGCTGGCGAGGTCGGCGGTGAAGGCGGCGAGGTCGGTAGGCTCGTAGGACGCCCGCACCCGTCCGGCCTCGATGCGTGAAAAGTCCAGGAGTGTGTTGACGAGCCGCTGAAGCCGCAGCCCGTTGCGGTGGGCGACCTCCAGACGCTCCCGCAGGGGCGGCGGCAGTTCCCCGTCTGCCCAGGCCAGGGCGTCGTCCACGGGGCCGAGGATCAGCGTCAGCGGGGTGCGAAACTCGTGGCTGACATTGCTGAAGAAGGCGGTCTTGGCCCGGTCGAGTTCGGCCAGCGCCTCGGCCCGCTGCCGCTCTTCCTCGTAAGCCCTGGCGTTGGCGACGGCGGTGGCGACTTGGCCGGCCAACAGGTCCATGAAGCCCATATACCCGTCATTGAACACCAACCGGGGGCTGGCCCCGGCCACCACGAACCCAGCCAGTCGAGCCTGACCCGACTTCGCCATCGGCAGGACGACGGCCCGCTCCGATGGCTCAGGCCACACCCCACCGGGAAGCGACCCGAACCGCTTCCCCAATTCTGTGACGACCTCGGCACGGCCTGAATCCAGCACGGCACGCAGCGGCCACCCGGAATGTTGGCCGTCCACAGCCGTCAGATCGACGTACCGAGGCGAGGCGGATGAGGCGTCCGGCAGGCCCGTGGCACCCGCCAGGCGAGCCGTCTTGGCATCGGCGTCGAGCAAGTAGATCAGGACAAAGGGGAGCTCGTGCCGGTTCTCGGCCAGCGTCCGGGCGGCGGTCTGGCAGGCTTCCTCGGAGGACTTCGCTTCCTCGTTCGTTCGTGCCGCCAGTTCCCGGAGCGTCCTAAGCCGCCGCTCCCCGATGGTCCGATCGGTATCCTCCGTCACTACGCAGAGCATCCCGCCGACACCGCCCTGGTCGTCGGGAATCGGGCTGTAGGAGAAGGTGTGGTACGTCTCTTCCGGGAAACCCCGACGCTCCAGAATGAGCAGCAGCCCTTCGTCCCAGGTAGCTTGTCCGGTGCGGACGACTGACTCGGCACGAGGTCCGATGTCGTCCCAAATCTCCGACCAGACCTCACGGGCCGACCGGCCCAGCGCCCAGGGGTGTTTTGGGCCAAGGGTCATCCGAGCATAGGCGTCGTTGTAGAAAAAGGTGAAGTCCGGCCCCCAGCCCAGCCACATGGCGTACCGGGAGTCGAGCATGATACGGACGGCGATCTTGAGGCTCTGCGGCCAGTCTGCCACTGGCCCTACCGGAGTTTTCGACCAATCTAAAGAACGGGTGCGTTCACCCATCCCGCCTCCGCCTGGGGGAAAGGCGAAATGGTCCTGCACCGAACGCGGCTTGTCGCTCTGGTTCATCTACATACCCCGAATGTCTCTTTGCTCGAATCACTTGCCTGCGGCATGAGACCAGTCCGCCAGCAGTTTCATGAGGGCTTGTGCGGCCACTGGCTTTACCATGTGATGATCGAACCCGGCTTCGTGGGTGCGTTGGCGGTCCTCCTCTTGGCCCCATCCAGTTTGGGCGATGATGACCGACTTCTTGCCGCCCGGTTGCTGCCGGATGCGGCGGCACGCCTCGTAGCCGGTCAGCTTAGGTAGGCCGATGTCCAGTAGGATCACGTCGGGCAGATACTCGACCGCCGCCGTCACGGCCTCCTCGCCGTCGTAGGCCTTGCGGGTGTCGTTGCCCATCATCGTCAGCATCATCGCTAGGCTGTCCGCAGCGTCGCGGTTGTCGTCCACGACCAAGATGCGGAGCGAGGTTCTTACGTCGTCTCCCTCCTTTTCCTCATGCCCTTGCGGCATCGACGCCTCCACCACGACCGGCAGACGGACAACGAACTCCGACCCCTTGCCAGGCCCGTCGCTCCGGGCCTCAATCCTGCCGCTGTGCATCTCCACCAGTCGCTTTACCAGTGTCAGACCGATCCCCAGCCCGCCCTGCGACCGCTCCAACGAATGGTCCAACTGCGAGAACATCGTGAAGAGGCGGGGCAACTGGTCGGCGGCGATGCCGATGCCGGTGTCCTTGACCGACACCACTACGTCACTCCCCTGCCGCTCGGCGGTCAGCCAGATGTGACCGCCACGCTCGGTGTACTTGGCGGCGTTGTTGAGCAGGTTCAGAAAAACCTGGGCCAGCCGGATCAGATCAGCGTCCACCACGACGGGCGACTGCGGAAGTGTGACGGTGAGTTCGTGTCCCATCTCGTCGATGAGCGGACGGCTGGTTTCGACCGCACTATTGACGACCGCCACCAGTTCCACCTGCTCCTTGCGCAGTTCGATCTTGCCGCGGCTGATACGGCTCACGTCCATCAGGTCATCAACCAGCCGTACCAACTGCGTCAACTGACGGTCCATCATGGCAATGGATTGTTCGATGGCTTGGCTGTCGTTTGTTGCGAGCTTGATTACCTGCAACCCGCTGACGAGCGGGGCGAGTGGGTTCCGCAGTTCGTGAGCCAGTGTCGCTAAAAATTCGTCCTTGCGACGGCTGGCTTCATAGATGGCTTGTTCGATCCGCTTGCGTTCCGTGACATCCATGTTCACGCCCATGATGCGCACGGGCTTGTCGTGATTGTCCTTAAAGACATGCGCTCTGGTTTCGAGCCAGTGAACGCTGCCATCCGGCCAGATCACTCGAAACTCCGAGAAATACTCGCCCGTTTCCATCGCACGCCGAACGTCCTCTTCCGCCTTGGGCAAGTCATCGGGATGGAGCAGCTTGGCCCATCCCTGATAACCGCCCTCAAAACCACCGGGCGGCAAGCCGTATAGCGCCTCGATTTCCGGCGACCAGTTGTTTTCGTCGGTGAGCGAGTTCCACTCCCAATGACCAATTCTTCCGATCTTGTGGATGAGCTGCAGAAGTTCTTGATTCCTACGACTCGCCTGTGCAGCCGCTCTTTGCTCGGACACGTCCCGAAACACCAGCACGCTGCCGACCACGTTGCCATCTGCGTCCCGGATCGGAGCAGCGCTGTCATCAATCGGGCGCTCCTTGCCGTCCTTGGCGATCAGTACGGTGTGGCTTGTCAGCCCGACGACGACGCCTTCCTTGAGCGCCCGCAACGCCGGGTTCTGGACGGGCTGTCGTGTGTTCTCATTGATGATTCGGAACACGTCGGTGAGAGTGCGACGCGCCGCTTCATCGTTCTTCCAGCCGATGAGTTCTTGAGCGACAGGGTTCAAGAAGTCCACTCGCCCTTCGGAATCGGTGCTGATGACCGCATCGCCAATGCTCGCTAGCGTGACGTGTAGCCGCTCCCGCTGCTCCTGGATAAGTTGGGCGTTCTGTTCGGCCACACGGCGGGCCGTCGTTTCTTCCACGAGGCGGCGTGCGTTCTCCTCCGAACGCTTGCGCTCGGTCAAGTCCCTCGTGATCTTCGAGAAGCCACGAAATTTTCCGGCCTCGTCGTAGAGGGTCGTGATGACGACGTTGGCCCAGAATTGGGTGCCGTCCTTGCGGACCCGCCAGCCTTCGTCCTCGAAGCGGCCTTCGGCCTTAGCAACTGTCAGTTCGTGAGAAGGCCATCCCCGGTCGATTGCGTCTTGGGGGTAGAAGCGGGAGAAGTGCTGACCGATTATTTCGTCCGCCCGATACTGCTTGATGTGTTCGGCCCCCGCGTTCCACGAGGCGACGTTCCCCTGCGGGTCGAGACGGAAGATTGCATAGTCCTTGGCCCCTTCGACCAGCATCCGAAGTTGGTCCGCCTCATGCTTCGTTCGCTGCTTATCCTGGAACAGTTGGACGAAGCCACGTACCTTGGCCTGGATGGCCATAGGCATCAGCGGCTTCAACAAGAAGTCCACTGCACCAAGGGCATACCCTTCTTCCATTTGAGGTCGGTCGATGTCACTGGCGGTGAGAAAGATGACGGGCGTGTGCTGGGATCGCTCCTGGCCTCGGATCGCCTTGGCCGTCTCGAAACCGTTGATCCCCGGCATCAGCACGTCTAGCAGGATGACGGCGAACTCTACTGCCTTCACCCGCTCTATGGCTTCCTCACCGGAACGGGCTTCCACGAGGTTCTGGCCCAGCCCATCGAGTAGTGCCCGCAACGAGAGTAGATTGGCCGGATTGTCGTCCACCAGGAGAATGCTGGCCTTCCGCTCGGACGGCAGTTTTTCGGCGGGGGCGATAGGTTTCAAAGTTACTTCCATCGTGCGTTTGTCGGGGAACGCCACCAGGGAACTAAGTTGTCTTCCGTCGCCGACCGGGCAAGGGATAAGCAATGATTGTACCCCACCTTCGTCCGACCGAAAGTCGTTTCAACTTGCTGGACGGCCATGACGGTTCCGCTGTACACTTTCGCCGAGGAGTGGAAAGCGAGTCGCCAAGGTTGAGGAGTCGGAACGAGCCGGATTCAGGTACGTAGTTTCCGGTATAGTCAACTAGGTGAAGCCACCATTGGCATTCCACCATCTTGACGGGTATCATCTGTCAAACTCTCTCCCCAAGGAAAACGCAAAATGCCAGAAGGCACGATCAAGAAGTTGACGGACAAGGGTTTTGGTTTCATCAAAACGGGCGGTTCCGATGACCTGTTTTTCCATATGTCGACCGTGCAGGGAACGACCTTCGAGGATCTCCAGGAAGGCCAAAAGGTGACCTATACGGTAGGTCAGGGGCCGAAAGGACCTCGTGCCGAGAACGTCAAGCCGGTGTAGCGGGACGAAGGATGGACCGCACCCGAAAGGCGACTCGTGAGGGCAACGAAGTCACGCTTCAGCGCTCTTGGAGGCCCCGGAACCGGCTTGGTGGCTCAATCAGGTAAGAATCGAGCGGCACGAGGGACTGCTGGCTCACGGGATTCCGCGAGATCGCCGCCAGCGGCCGCCTTTAGGCGCGGCAAGTCCACGGTAAGGACGAGGTTGCCTCTTTCGAACCGCAGTCCCAGGGCGACATCCTTATCTTTCAATGTGTTCTGAAACGAGGCCATATCCGTTATGTTCCCGGGTAGCCCTGTGACGCGAAGGCCCGTGATTGAAGTTCGAAAGCTTGGCTCAGAGCGGCTCCCGGAAATGCCATCGTTCTTCAGTCGGCTGGCCAACCACGCATTTGCCTGCCGCATCTCAAGCGCGATATCGGCGTCGAAGCTGTGGCCGATCGTCTGTTCACTGTGTCTGGCCGAAATGCGCTCGGCCTGGGCGCGTTGCGATTGTGCCCGACGCCAGGCCACCCGCCTCGCCAATCGGCCCCGCAATCGCGGCAACGGAGAGGATACGCCTGTGATCGTCGAAGTCGCCACGGCACAGCATGTGGCCGGCTGGGCATGCAGGCCGCGCTGATCGAGTACGATCTGTTTTCTGGCGGTGAAGCGCGTAACGGTTCGGCAATGGATCACCGCCTTGCCCCCATTGGCGCGCGTCGTCGAAACGGCCGATCCTGTCAAAAGGAGCTCGAAGACTCCTTTTTCCTGGCCGTCGAGAAGTTTCAGACTTGTGACCGCCTTCAGTCGCGCATTGCCTTGGACCGGCACGCCAAGGATCACGTCTCGAACAGGTATTACCTTTTCGATCGATTGCCGCGCCTCGCGCGCGAGTAACTCCGATGACACGTCAACATGGACCATGCCATCATCGGACCCGATGGCGGGAGATGACGCCAGATACGGCAGGTGCGCCAGTACGACCGCGACAAACCGTGCCGCCGACCCCGCTTTCGCGACGCACTGAATGGTCAGGGTTCGCATGAATCGAGCCTCCGAATACAACGCGCCCCCTCGCGATGCAAAGATGTCTGGGTACCACGCACATTGCGCGGGTCGCGGACAAATGCGACCCTCTTCGGGAATCGAACATGCAAAGGCCATGCCGATGTCCTTTTTGGTTCGTTCCATTCCATGGCCGCCCGCGTCCCGTCGGTATCGGCGAACATGCCCGATGCTGGCCAGCATTCATTGGTATGAATTTTGCTACTTGGATTGGATCAGTCGGATAAGAAACCCCGAGTTGACTCCTGCTTCCGGCAGGCAAGATTCGGCGGTTGATCTTTTTGCCGATTTTCGGCAGCCCATCCGGCGGACTCAATTCAAACGATTCGCCAAACTCAAGGAGATGGCCAATGATGATACGAACTCTAGCAGCGAGACTTAAGCAGTGGCGAGGAATGCTCAAAGAGCAATGGGGACAGATCACCAATGACCGGCTAAAGATCGTCGACGGAAGGAAGGAACGGCTTGCCGGTCTGCTCCTGAGCTATGGTTATCCGCAAGAGCAAGCCGATCTGGAAATCGAGCGATTTTTCGGGTCGGCTCCCGAGCGTCAGGAGCGAATTCCCCAGAGTGCCGCACGATATTCATGATTCATGGCGTCGTGGGCAAGACCTGGCACACGACGTGCGCTGTTGGCGTTCGCGACGGAACGATCCTGGGCGTGACCAGGATCGAACCCTTTGGGAGATGGAAGGATCCAAGTCAACCTGGCCGGCAAGGAATCATCTGCCCCATCCGTAGCTTGAAGAACAGAAGCCGAATGAGGCCTCCTGGGCAAGCCCGTAATTGCCCTGTAACAGGAACAAGACAACAGGGTTTTTGGGAGCAAGATGGTATGGGCGCTTTTCAAGTTCAATCGAGGGACCGAAGGCTTGCAATAGTCGGCGGTCAGTGTCAGGGAGTCGTAGTCCTTGAGGAGTGTTGCCAAACGGGGCACTGGCTTTGCGCCTCCCTCGTAACCGGCGATCTTTTTTTCGTTCGCGGCCGAGATTTGAGTCGAAGCCTGGTTGGCCCGGATGATTCCCAAAACGCAATCGCCGCGGCCGCTCACGTGTCGCGGTGCCTACATGATCGCCTCGGCGAATGATCCTCAGGGCACTCTGAAAACGCGCTCAGCCATCGCTTGCGGAATTCAACTGCGATTATTCGGGCGCCACCCTTCGTGCTCGAGTCGAGAAGGTACGCAAGCGGCAAGCGTGGCCCAAGCCGAGCCCGGTCGCGGGCGAGCTGGTTTGATCTGCCGTGCTTCTTCGCGGTCAAATTGGACGGCGCGTCCAATTTGACGCCGTCGGCGAAGTTGCGTTCGGCAGCCCGTCGTCGCGACGAGCAAGCGGCAAGCGGAGCCCGAGCCGAGCTAGGCCGCGGACGAGGTAGGGTGGAACTCCCGCCGATCTTCAGCGCCTTGCGAAGGTGCTTGCGTTCGCCGCGATCCTAGATCGGCCGAAACTTTTTTTCTCGCCGGGAATTTATCACCGCGCAGGCGCATCCATCATGTTGAACAGAAAGCCTGCCCCACGGTCGGCGTCAGGCTACATCCTATCCTACAGGAGGTTGCCATGACGCGCCCTTTCGCTTTCATTGCCGTGACGCTCGTCTGTCTGGGGTGCTCGAAAGAACCTGCGGGCTTGGCGCCAAAGAGCACCGCGCCGGCGGCACGGGCAATGTTCGATGCCAGTTCACCGGCGCGCGACGGCGCCAAGACGGATGAACTCGCGCCCGCCGACTTCAACACCGAGTCGTACGCTCGGATCGACGACAATGCGTTCCTGGAAGTCGTCCACAACCCGCTCTCGACTTTCTCGATCGACGTCGATACGGCTTCCTATGCCAACGTGCGGCGATTCCTGACGCAGGGCACGCCACCGCCACCAGATGCAGTGCGGATCGAGGAGCTGCTCAACTACTTCAATTATCGCTACCCAGCACCTGAGGGCGATGAGCCATTCGCCGTACACACCGAGGTCGCCGAGTGCCCCTGGAACGGCGAACACCGCCTCGTACGGATCGGGATCAAGGGGAAGGAAATCGACATCGGCAATCGGCCAGTGAGCAATCTGGTATTTTTGCTGGATGTCTCCGGCTCGATGCAGGAGCCGAACAAGCTGCCATTGCTGAAGCAAGCCCTCGAAATGCTGGTCCGGCAACTGACGGAGAACGACCGCATCGCGATCGTGGTTTACGCTGGCGCGGCAGGGTTAGTGCTCCCCTCGACCACCGGCGACCAGGGCGAGCGGATTCTGTCGGCTATCGACCAGTTGCAAGCCGGCGGTTCGACCAACGGTGGTCAAGGCATCGAACTGGCCTACGCCGTGGCCGAGGAGCACATGATCAAGGGTGGCACGAACCGCGTGATCCTTGCTACCGATGGCGACTTCAATGTCGGCGTCAGCGACCAAGGAAGTCTCACGCGATTGATTGAGGCCAAGGCCAAGGGTGGTGTGTTTCTAAGCGTGCTGGGCTTCGGGTCGGGCAACTACAAGGATGACAACCTGGAAAAACTAGCCGATCGGGGCAACGGAAACTACGCCTACATCGACACGGCGAATGAAGCCCGCAAAGTGCTGGTCGAACAAATGGCGGGCACACTAGTGACGATCGCCAAGGACGTCAAAATTCAAATCGAGTTCAACCCGGCCCAGGCCTCGGCTTACCGGTTGATTGGCTACGAGAACCGCGTGTTGCGTAGTGAAGACTTCAACGACGACCGAAAGGACGCGGGCGAGATCGGCGCGGGGCACACCGTCACGGCGCTGTATGAGGTTGTGCCGGCCGACGGCGAGGTGTTCGCCACATGTACCTCGACGGTTGAGCCACTCAAGTACCAAGAGGCGACGAAGCCCACCGAGGCCGCTACCCTTGGCGAATTGCTCACGTTGCGGCTGCGTTTCAAACCACCCGAGGGTGACAACAGTATAAAGGTCGAGCTCGTCGTGCGCGACCAAGGCCGACGATACGCCGAAGCTTCGACCGACTTCAAATTCGCCGCGGCCGTGGCGGCTTATGGAATGCTGTTACGCCAGAGCATCCACCGTGGCAATGCAACCTGGGATGCCGTGCTCGAATCGGCACAGGAAGGTCTGGCCAACGATGTGGGTGGTTACCGGGCGGAGTTCGTAGAGTTGGTCCGGTAGAGTCGAGAGGTGGCGCGGTGGTTTAGGTCGGACCTATCTGTTGCCGGCTCTTTCGTTTGCCGGTGCCTCACTAGCTCGTCCATGCTCCGTTTCCACCTCCCGCTCATCGAACCGGACATGCGGATTTCCCGCATCCGGCTCTCGGACAAGGCATCACGCCGGACGGCGTGCAACGCCAACTGCAGCTCCTGGACCGTTACGCCGAAGCCGTGTTGAAGATGATGTTGGCGAAGGAAGGATCGGGTGACGATGACGCCCGCTACGTACTGCGTTGGATCGAATGCCACGGCCGGCGTGAGTTCACCAAGACCGAAGCCCAGCACCACGGCAAGCGCCGATTCCCAAGGGCCGAAGATATTGACCCGGCCTTGTTCACGGTCATGTACAACACCGGCGCGAGGGTGTCGGAGGCGGTTGGCCTCCGCCGTGAAGATGTTCAGTTCGGACCGACTGCTTCCGTTCGTGTCCACGGAAAGGGCCGGAAAGATCGCTGCGTACCACTCTGGAAAGCGACTGCCGCGTTGCTCACGGAGTGGTTGAAGGATATCGCTCCCGGCGAAGGGATTCCTCTGTTCCCCAACCGTCGTGGATTTCCACTGTCTCGTTCGGGTGTCGAGGACCGCCTGCATCGAGTGGTCGCCGCCGCCGCCGATCGATGCCCGTCGCTGAAACGTAAGAAGGTCTCCCCACATACGCTGCGCCACACGACAGCCATGCACTTGTTGCAGGCCGGCGTGGATATCACAGTGATTGCCCTGTGGCTGGGACACGAGAATTCGGAGACGACGCATCAATACGTCGAGGCAGACTTGGAGATGAAGCGCCACGCGTTGGATCGAATCGCGGAGCCGCCGATCAAGAACGAGCGGCGGAAGAAGGTTGACGGATTGCTGGACTTCCTCGACGGACTGTGAGCGAAATATGCGGAGTTGCGGGTGCTGCCGAGGCTGCAAAAGCCGGTCGATCCGCCCGCAACTCCGCATAGCGCGGGACTCCGCATAATTTCGCTTATGCGGAGCTCCGCATAAGGACAAAAACTGGCTGTTCATTGGCAGCGTGGAGGCGGGCAACCGAGCCGCCATCCTGCAGACGATCGTCAGCACCGCTCTGCGCAACGACCTAGACGTGTGGGCCTACGTGAAGGACGTACTCGATCAGTTGTTAGCCGGCTCGGCCGACTACCACTCACTGCGCGCCGATGTTTGGAAGGAATTGCACCCCGAGCACGTGCGGGTCTACCGCGTGGACGAGCGACGGGACGCCGCGGACCGCCAACGCTTCCGGAGGGCATCGCGACGGTTGCACGATCGGGCCAGCAGCCAACAAAGCTGACCCACGGCCGCGCGGCGGGCACTCGCCATTTCCGCCGGCTGAATCCCGAGAGCATGCTGAGCCTCGGCCGATGCCGCAGCGCCTCATGAGCCGGCCATACGGTCCACCGCTCCTGGGTCCAACACATGGCCGCGATGTACGGTCACGAAATAAAAGCGGCCCCTGAGCAGTCTGGCCGCACAGGGGCTCGTGCGCTTCGGCGAACCGTCGATCCGGTTATTCCTCGTTCGGTTGCGTCCCCGCAGAGCCGAACTCCGCTTCACCAGACAAAACCATGATACCAAATGCCACGAAATTCGACGTGCGACCATTGACACGTTCAGAGGTATTTTTCGACGAGTCCACAGGGTGCCAATTTGCAGTGAAGTTTCTCCAGTTTCCCCGTGGCCGCATGAGGGACTGCATGGCGAATTCAGCGGAAGACCCTTCACCAATGACTTGGCCGGTGGCCAACAATTGACCCCCCAGGGAAAAAATGCAGTAAAATACATTTGAGGTCCTTGAACGCACTTGGGAAATTTGCTCTACTAATCCAATCTTAACCTGCACAATCGTAGGTTTCGCCCGTAGTGGCCAGGAGGGCCCGATGATCGCTCTAAATGGCATGGATGCCGTCAATCCCCATCGACCAGTTGATTGGCGCGCGCGCCATGCTCGGCATCTGGCCGACACTGGTCGCCGACCGTCGCGGCACCACGACTCGATGACCGCAGAGTTGGCGCGTTTTTACCGCGGCCGTGATGTTGCTTGTTCTCGCCGGAAATCAAGCTACGGATCCGTTGATCGTGACTTGGAGTGTGCCGTTGCGATCCACGATGAGACCAATGGCCTGGGCCGCGCCCTCATCGAAGCCCGGTTGCTGGCCGGCCAATCGCCCGCGGAGATTGCCGCCAAGCAGGCGATTACGATCAAGGCCGTGGCTTGGTACGCCCTCTTGTTCTTGGACGTGTCCGGCCGCCTGGACAACAGCGACTTCATTGCCGGAACCGTCATTGGTCCGTTGCCCACGGAAGCGCACCCAAACGCGATCATCGGCTGGTGTTTGCGCCGGGCAGGCTATCACGGCGGCGTCGATGAGCTGGAAAAACTCCTGGCCGCGGCGCAGTACAGCATGCTGCGCCAAATCATCACGGCGGCCAGCACTTTCACCGACCCCTGCGACACTGGGGGCGTTGGTCAAATTGTCCAATCGCAGTTGCGCAAGCTGCCCCCAGAAGGCCCGGGCAACGCACAGCAGGAGACCTTGCTCCACGCCGTCGGCCTAATGTTGAACAGGTTCAAGCTTAAGGTTGGGGGGCGCGAAGCGAACCCGTCGGGGCCACTTGCGCTCTATGATAAAGCTGGCATCGAGCTTTCGGCGGATGAACAGTTAGCGCTCGCAATGGGCGAGATACCCAAGAGTGTGCCAGGCCTTGAAGACATGGAATTTCCTGAACTCACTCCACGGAATGCGGAGATACCCTCTTCATGAAGTGCCTCGACAGTTGCTTTGGATTTATTGCGCGAAAAACCTACAGCGCCTGGTGAAGTGAGTCGCTCAATTTGGTGCGGTTGAGTGCAGGATACAGGAACCTCCCGACGAAAACCGAAATTGGGCCTCGGCTGAGGATTGTCGATATGCCAAACAAGGGATATAATTATTGAAAGCGACCTGCGTGGGATTACCACAAGGATTTGCGGAGCAACTACGCTGTTTCATCTGGCGACACGGAGGTCGCTGCGATGCCGTCTACGACCCACCTACCGTCTTCAACACCTCGGCCGATCTTAGCGGAGTACCTCAAGTACTGCTCGCCAGTTGTGCTCGAAGAACCCTGGGACGCATTATCGCTCGATCCCGTGGCTTACTCGGCTCTCGCGTCCCCGTTCTTCGTCTTGGCTCAGCTCCAGGCGCGATTCGATCGGACAACACTGATCGAGTCCGGCTTGGCCGTGCCGTGCGGCGAAGAGCTAATCTGGCCTGCGCCATTCTGCATGCCCGACGGCTCACCTGTGGTCCCGTTACGCCGTGAGCCGTCTGAAACGCCGTTCAGTCTGATTTGCGATGCCGGAGCGATCAGGGGTGGCGAAGGGACGTTACCGCTGCTTGACGCGCTTGACGACGGGGCAACATCACAAGCGCTCGCTGACCTGGACGGGAGCTTGTTGGTCACGCCCGAATTCGAAGACATGATCATCTTAAGGTCGCTCGGTTTTCCCGCGACGACTTCGAGCGGCCTGACGACCCTCAATGCCGAGCAATTGCGACTCCTGCAAACCGCGTTCTCTTGGAAACGCGGTTGCAATCAAGACCCGTCATCGCTCGTGCTGCCGGCCCAACGGCCAAAAGACGAGAATTCCCAGGATGACAACGGGAAATGCGACACGAGCATCACCGACGTTCCGAATTTTAAGGCCCTTATCGGTGAATCTCAAACGGCAATTCCGCAAATCATCCTGGTCGGCTTCCAGCTCAGACAACTCAGCCTCGAGTATCCGCCAGGTCTCGCGCAGCTCGTGGAAAGCTTGGCGTCCCTACAGCGAGACTTTGACCTGCTGCCCAGCGTCTGGCTTTGGACGCCGACGGACCACGAAGTCAGGCGTCTGGCGCGCTGTCGCGAACTTGGGGATGTGACATACGTACGGGAGGCCGTGCTCGACAGCCTGGATACGTCCTGCTACGAAATGGTCGTCCCCGAGGCTCCCGAAGAGGTGCCTGATCTGGTCACCGCACGGGCTGAGCTCCTGCAGGCGGAGGCAGCGATGGTTGGCAAAGAGGCCGATCGTGTGCGATTGGAGCGCGCGCGCCGCAGTTTCGACGCTGCCGTGGACCGCGATATCGGCCGCCCGATCGTCGAACGAGCCATGTCGTATGCCAATCCCTTGGATCGCGCCTTGGGTTCGCTGGCAGGCAACTTGGCGCAACAAGCGCAGTTACAAGGTATCCAAATCATTGCGCGGCAGAGGCGCATTCAAGCTGACAGCGCACAGGATACCAACCCGCAGGTCATTGCGACGACCGTTGACCGTGAATATTTTCGGACAATCAAGATGTTGTTGGATGTCAGGAAAGGGCTGAACCGATGACATCGATCAAATTCGCAAGTCCAGTCCGCGCTGACAGGCGGATGGGCCGCCAAACGAAGAGCCGACAAATCCATCATCTTGTGGATCTCGGGCTCAGCGCCGCGGAACAGGCGGCCTTGGCCCGCCAAGGCTTTATCAACGCCGAGTACCGCCAAGGGAAAGGACCCTACTACCGACTCCATTTTCGCCTCAACGGTCGCCAAACGACCCGCTATGTGGGCTGCGACCCGACCGTCATCCAGACTCTGCGCGCCGAACTAGCGGACCTGCAGCGCCTGACGCATCTGAACCGGGAGTTGGGCCAACGGTGCCGACAAGCCCGTCGTCTGCTCCGCGCCACCAAGGAGCGCCTGGCTCCCGATCTGCAGCGCGCCGGTTACCATTACCACGGCCTTGATATTCGTCGTCGACGCGGCTTCACTGCCCGGCCCCTCGATCCGGCGGTTACATGTCAGCAAGGGCAGCTCCAACCAGTGCCGTGCTCGAGCAGCACGCAATTCAGTTTTGATAACGGAGAAAATTTATATGAATGTATTAGATACACCAGAAGAGCAACTGCACGAGTCCAAGAACATGACGCATTCCGAATTGGCCGCACCCTCGGCAGCGGATATCACCGCAAAACGTCTTGCGACGATCGAGAGCTTGATGCGCCAATCGCTCGACGAGCCCGACCCTCTGACAGCGAATTTGGGCGCGACGAACAGCGACCTGTTCGAGATGGCATTTTACGTCAAGCAGTCGATCAGCGCATCGATGGCTCAGACACTCACCTCTTTGGAGGCGCTTCCGAACCTTTTGCCGGCCATGGAAATGTATCTGAAGCTCACCCGACAGTCCGAACGGATTGCGAAAATCCCCAAGTAACGTATCGAGCTAGGCGACTGAGCCCATGCTTCACCACCATCCTAACCGGGTTGGCTAGGACGGATGCGTCTAAGATCGAGTCGGGGGTTCCCGCCATGGCGCTGTTCGACTCTGACCGAGGTTGTGGGCCCGCCCAGGGGAAGGTTGAGCGAAGAATCGGCAACTTGATACCCATTAATCGGCCAACCTTTCGGCAGCAGGTTCACCATCCGCAGAGCGACATGGCAAAGACCGTCGGTGCCTTCGAGCGTGAACGAAGATTCGTTTATTCCAGAGCACCCCCTTGGGATGTTCGCGTCACCAGAGCGCCGCCGACCATGCATTTACCGCGGCAGACGGCAGCCGGGTCTGCCCAACGAGCACCTTAACCCGGCGCGACAATGTTGATCCTGTCAATGTTGATCCTTGACAATTCGGTTAATTATTGGTGAGCCGTCGGGCGTAGCGACCCCGACGGCTCCGAAGTTCGGGTTGCCCATACATTGGGCGGAAGAAATGCGCCCTGGCATCGTGAATTCCACATAGTTTCTGAACAGAACCCTAACGAACAAGCGCTATCCTGGCCTGTTCGTCGTCTATCGGCGGGCACTCTGCGCTTGGCATGATTGAGATCAAGAACCTTTCAGTCGCATATTCCCAAGCCGGCACGGTGCTTAAGTCCATCTCGATGACGTTACGGCACGGCGAGTTCGCCGTGCTGCTCGGCCGCTCGGGAGCCGGAAAATCGTCCCTCCTGCGAGCGATCAACTACCTCGTCAGGCCCTCCGCAGGCTCGATCTCCGTCGCGGGCGTCGGCGAGCTTGACAACCCGCGTTCGCTCCTGGCACATCGCCGCCAGACGGGCATGGTGTTTCAGCACCATCAGTTGATCCTACGGTTGTCGTCGCTGGACAACGTCCTCATAGGTTGCCTGGGCCGCTATTCCGCGTGGCGCAGTTTGGGGCACTTCCGTCGCACTGATGTTGAACTGGCACTCGACTGCCTTCAGCAAGTCGGGCTGTCAGATCACGCGCTGCGACGCGCCGACGAATTAAGCGGCGGTGAACGACAGCGCCTTGGCATAGCGCGGGCTTTGGCACAGCAACCGCAGTTGCTGCTGGTCGACGAACCGGTGGCCAGTCTCGACCCCCAAACGGCCGATCGGATGATGGTATTGCTACGCGACATTTGCAAGACCAAACGCCTGACCGCCGCCGTCAGCTTGCACCAGCTTGAATTGGCCCGTCGCTACGCCGACCGCATCGTTGGCCTGAGCGGAGGACAAGTCGTCTTCGACGCGGCGCCATGCGATCTGACGGATGGCGACTTGAATCGAATCTATGGCCGGACGCCGGATGCCGTGAACGATCTCTCGCCATCTCCCAAGGCGCCGCCCGGAGCGCCGGTGAGCGGTCTGATCAACCAGGAGTGCTTCGAACATGAGATGTTGGTTCAAGACGATTAGCCGATGCAGATGGGTCCTGTTCACAGCGGCGCTCGCGGCCGGTTGCGGCCGGCAGGCGCCGGCGCCGACTGGGGGACGCGACCCCGACGCGTTGAGGGTGGCCCTCTTGCCCGACGAATCGCCTGGGACGGTGATCAAGGACAACCAGCTCCTCAAGGAATATCTCGAGCGAGAACTCGGCAAGACGGTCGAATTGGTAGTGACCACCGACTATTCGTCGATGATTGAGGCCGTCCGCCACGGCCGAATCGACGTTGCGTATTTCGGCCCCTTGTCGTATTGCCTGGCCAAGAGCAAGTGCGACATCGAGCCGTTTGCCGCCAAGCTGCAAGACGGAGCGGCGACATACACGTCGCTCGTTGTGGCCAACGCGGCGGCCGGCATCAAAACGCTGGCCGACCTCAAAGGGCGTCAAGTCGCATATGGCGACAAGGCGTCGACATCGAGTCATTTGATTCCCAAGTCAATGCTTGCGGCCGAAGGGCTGCTTGCCAAGCGCGACTATGACGAGGTCTTCGTCGGCAACCACGACGCGGTCGCGCTGAACGTCGCTCGCGGCAACGCCCAGGCGGGCGGTCTGAGCAAGTCAATCTTCGAGTCGCTCGTCGACCGCCGAGTGATCGACCCCGAACAAGTGATCGTCGTCGCCGAGTCGAAACCGTTTCCCCAGTACCCGTGGGTCATGCAATCCGACCTCGCAGAGGCATTGAAGCTGCGGATCAAGCAGACATTTTACGATCTCGACGAACCAGATGTGTTGAAACCCCTTAGGGCCGAAGGCTTCGCACCTGTCGCCGACGCGGATTACGACACGATCCGCGAGTTGGCGCGACTTTTGGATCTCGACTTGTCGAAGCCGCTTTAGGAGTATGGCGACGATGAACAGTGAATCGCACGCCAGGGCAAGCACACGCCAGCTCATCATCGAAAACTACCAAAAGCGTTGGCTCCGAGGCGCGGTAATCACCGCCCTCGTATTTCTGATTGTGGGTGGCTCGGCATACCACTCGGGCCTCTTGGATTTCCGCCGCCTGGCGGCCGGCGTGCCCAGCATCTTCGGTCTTCTGGCGGAGATGTGGCCACCCGATTTCGGCCAGGCCCGCACCTGGCTTAAGCCACTCGCCGACACGCTTTCGATGAGTTTGGCGGGTACACTGTTGGCCGTTTTGTTTTCGTGCCCCTTGGCGATGCTGGCCGCACGCAATACGTCACCGCACCCGGCGGCTTATTTCGCGGCGCGGGGCCTCTTGAACCTGCTCCGGGCCATTCCCGAACTAATCATGGGAATCGTGTTGGTCGCCGCGGTCGGATTTGGCATGTTGCCGGGTGTGCTCGCCTTGGGCCTGCACTCGGTAGGGATGGTCGGCAAATTCTACGCCGAGGCATTGGAGCAGGTCGACCCCGGCCCCGTCGAAGCCGTTCGCTCGGTAGGCGCCGCCCCGCTCCAGGTAATCTGGTTCGGTATGTTACCGCAAATCCTCCCGTTACTGGCAAACGTGACGATCTATCGCTGGGAATTTCACTTCCGGGCTTCGACCGTGATGGGAATGGTGGGAGCGGGCGGCATCGGTTTCGAGCTGATTGGCTCGCTGCGAATCATGCAGTACCGAGAGGTATCGGCGATCCTGGTAGTGATTCTCGTG
>Ga0265313_10001267_pt1 | contig 24018 bp, 20 predicted proteins | sample 4123metaG_FD_203122 | JGI IMG/M metagenome (GOLD analysis project Ga0265313, IMG submission 203122) | Rhizosphere microbial communities from Carex aquatilis grown in University of Washington, Seatle, WA, United States - 4-1-23 metaG | ecosystem: Host-associated > Plants > Roots > Rhizosphere >...
ATTTTCGCGACAATCCTGGCGCCATCAAGAACGGCGACCCCTGGCCCTATCGGGATAGCTGCTATTCCATAATTACGGAAACCCATTTCACCAACGACAGACTGTTCGTATCGGAAAAGCTCTGGAAGCCGATCATGAATCGCCATCCCTTCCTGGTCGTCGGCACGCCTGGAACACTAGCCTACCTGCAATCGCTGGGGTTCCGGACCTTCAACCCGGCAATCGATGAGCGCTATGATTCGCTGACGGATGACCGGCGGAGGATGCGGGCCCTCTTCGTCGCGATCGACGCGCTGGGTGCGCTTGACGATCAGCGGCGCGCGGCCATGTTGAAACATATGCAACCAATACTCGCGCATAATGAATATCATTTACGACACCTCGAAACACCGATGGCGGAGTTGCTGCACGAGGTCGAGGCAAGATTGACGTCTGCAAGGTAGGCCAGTTCAGCGAGAGGCAAAACTATGGGCTCGGAGCTTGCCAACCCACGACCGCGGCGACAATCTCAACCGTGACACACTGGTCTCCGCGTGGATCGCGACCGGGTTGCCGACATGTCGCGAACCACGAGAATACTGAGGCGCAGGCTATGACAGGCTCCATCGACCTAGACGCCTACTTCGATCGCGTAGGGTGGAGCGCCGGAGCGAGCCCGACTTTTGGAACCTTGTCGGGCTTGTTGGATAGCCACGTGTCCCGGATCCCATTCGAAAATCTCGACGTTCTGCTCGGCCGTCGCGTCCGGCTGGATGTGGACGGTTTGAAGGACAAACTCCTGCGCGCGCACCGCGGCGGTTATTGCTTTGAGCATGCGACCTTGCTCGCCGCCGTGCTGGAGAAGCTCGGCTTCCGCCTAGCCCGACACTCCGCGCGAGTGATCCTTGAGACGCCGGCCACGGTGGCGCCACGCGATCATATGTTCCTGACCGTAGTTCTCCCCGAAGGGACGTTCGTGGTCGACCCCGGCTTTGGTTCCATGTCCTCACGCATCCCCATCCCGCTGCGCGAAGGTGCCCAGGTCCGCCGCGGCGAGGAGACCCATTGGATGATCCGTGATGGGGGCCTCTGGGTCTTGCGCATGCAACGGGGTGCTAAATCCGTGAATGCCTGGGCATCGACACTGGAGCATGACAACGCCGCGGATTTCGAGATGAGCAATTATTTCACCGCTACGCACCCGACTTCCCTGTTCGTCAATCAAATCCTGATCAATGCCTTCACGCCCGATGGCCGGATAGGTGTGTCCAACAGGGACGTGACAATTTTGTGCAACGGCCGCTATCAAAAAGCCCAACTTGCCGACCGCAAAGCGCTTCGAGCGGTTCTAAAAGAACACCTGGGATTCGACCTGCCGGAACTCGAGGGCATCCGCGTTCCTGCAATTCCGGAATGGCGTTAGGATAGGTGATTAGGGATGCCAGCCCGATCCAGATTGATGGGATGGATCCGCGGCAGGCTGCGCATTCGACCCCAGCCTCGGACCAAGGGGAAGCTGGCGATCGCGGGAGGACCCCCGGCGATCAGCCATCCTTTGCCGCCTATGTATCCAGGCGGTATGCGGATGGACGCGGAAGAGGAAGCCGCTGTTTTGGAGGTGCTACGAAGCAAGCGCCTTTTCCGCCACTACGGTCCGCTTTCGGGCGGTTCCAAGGTGGAGGAATTCGAGAAGGCGTTTGCTGCCCATACCGGAACAACCTATGCCCTGGGCGTTAACTCGGGCTCGGCTGCCCTTGTGTGTGGACTGGTGGCAATGGGGATCGGGCCGGGCGACGAAGTGATAGTGCCAGCCTATGCATGGATCGCCCTGCCGGCGGCGGTCGTGGCCGTGGGAGCGGTGCCGATCGTGGCGGAAATCGATCGGTCACTGACACTCGATGTGGCGGATGTGATGCAAAAAATTACTGGCCGCACCAAGGCGATCGTGCCGGTGCACATGCGGGGCGCTCCCTCGCACATGGATGCGATCATGGAATTGGCCCGCCGGCGCGGAATAGCGGTCATGGAGGATGCAGCCCAAGCGATAGGCGGCAGCTTTGGCGGCCGGTGCTTGGGGAGCATCGGCGATTGCGGCGCCATCAGCTTTCAATTCAACAAGATCATCACGTGCGGCGAGGGAGGAATCCTCGTCGCCAGCGACCAGGAGATATTTGAGCGCGCCGCAATGTATCATGACGTGGGCAGCGGGTTGCGCACCGGCATTTCAGTTGGGAAGAATCTCGTCGGGTTGAATCTGCGCATGAGCGAGCTGCACGGCGCCCTCATGCAGGTCCAGTTGCGGAGGTTGAAGGGTTTGTTGGCGGATATGCGTGGGCGCAAGGCCGAATTGAAGCGCGCAATCGAACCTATGGCAATTCGCAAGGGGATCTCCTTTCGAACCATAAACGACGAAAAGGGGGACACCGGCATCGCCTTGGTCTTTTTCGCACCGACGGCGGAGCGGGCCTCGCGGATTGTTCAGGCGTTGAAGGCCGAGGGCGCCAATGCCTTTGCGATCTACGACCCGGCGCGGGTCGATCATCACGTCTATGCCGATTGGGCGCCAATTCTGGAGAAACGCCGTTGGTCCCAGAACGGTGGACCCTGGCGATGGCATGATGGTCCGCTCGACTATGGCCGGGACATGTGCGCTGGATCTCTGGCGCTGCTGGGCCGCGCTGTGCACATGGACGTCAGTCCGGACATGAGCCACACTCAGGTCGAGGAATTGTCCGACGCGATCAATAAAGTCCTCGATGAATTGCTTTAATACACGGGGCGGCCAGCGGGCGACCCCGCGCGCGCCGCTGCGCTGCCCTTAGCAATGGGGGCCTGGCTGGAAGGTGCCAAAGGCAGCGATGCGGTGGTGATAGGGGCCGGCGCCGCCGGGGGGCTGGCGGCCCTGTTGCTTGCAGAAGCTGGCTTGCAAGTGCTGGTCCTCGACGCGGGATTGGCCCGGTCGCCGTTGCGCTCGATTTGGCGTAGCCTCACGCGCCGCGCGGTCCGTAGAGTGCTGGGGCCTGAAACCCTCGAGGCTCTCGATCGGCGCCGACAGCCGATCCAATCCCGCTGTTACGCGTGGAAAAACGCGCCGGACGCGTTCGTTGACGACCTTCGCTGTCCTTACGTCACGCCCCCGAACCGTGCCTTTGTCTGGCTGCGTGCACGCCAACTGGGCGGGCGCATGGTAGTCCCCGGGCACGGCCGTCTGTATTTTCGCATGGGTCCCGATGACTTCGCTCCCTCCGATGGGTTGAGTCCGCCCTGGCCGCTGGGGCCGACCGAGCTGGCGCCTTGGTACGATTCTGTTGAAAGGCGGCTTGGGCTCGCCGGCGCGCGAGAGGGGATCCCTTGGCTGCCCGACAGCGAGCTCGCCCGCCCACTCGAGCCGACGGCTTCCGAGGCGGCATTGCAGCGCGCAATCTCGACCCGCTGGCCCGGTGGCCGGCCGGTGCTCGGGCGCTTCGCGCCGCCGATCGATGGCCTCGAAGCCGCGGCCGCCAGCGGGCGCATTTCGATCCGGCGGGGCGCTATTGTGCGACAAATTGATGTGGACGAATCGGGGCGCGTTGATGGCGTCGTCTGGCGGAACCATCGGGACTTGGCCGATGAGCGCATTCGCACGCCGTTGGTATTCCTCTGCGCATCGGCGCTGGAGTCCACGCGCTTGCTCCTCCTCTCTCGCGCACCGCGCAAACCTGGTGGGTTGGGTGCCGCCTCGGGTGTGCTCGGCCATTGTCTCATGGACCATGTCATGCTCGGAGCAACCGGCGTGGGACCGGCGCTGCCAGCCGAGTCAGGGCGAGAACGATGGCGCTGCCTCTATCTGCCCCGCTGGGACGCCCGCGACCAGTCTACCCCGGCATCTGGACGCGGATTCGGCGTGCAGCTGCGCTGGGCGGCAACTTGTGGGGGGTCCCGCTTTTGGTTCACTGCCTTCGGCGAAATGCTCCCACGGCTGGAGAACCGCGTGATGCTCGATCCCGAGAGAAGAGACGCCTGGGGGGTCCCCGTATTGCGAATCGACTGCAGGCATAGTCCTGCGGAGCTGATTTGCGCGCAAAAACAGTCGGTGGCGCTGCGGACACTAGCCGATGCGGTGGGCGTGAAGCTAACAGAGATTGACGAGACACCGGCCCAGCCGGGTCTCGCCATGCATGAATGTGGCACAGCGCGAATGGGCAGCAATCCCGAGCAATCCGTGCTCGATCCGTACAACCAGTGTTGGGATGCGCAAGGACTCTATGTCACCGACGCCGCCTGCTTTCCCTCCCAGGGAGCGGCGAATCCCACACTGACCATCCTCGCTCTTACCGCCCGCGCTTGCGATCACGCAATTCGAAACACCGGCGGCTGTCCTGGGCGCCCTTGAGCTGGCGCATCACCTCCAGAAGAGGTCTGTCGAGATCGACCGACGATTCTTCAACAGAGTTGACGCGCAACCTGCGTTAGATGTGATCATCGCCAACAAAATGCCTTCGCTAAAGAGACGTCTGGGTCGAGGTCATCAGCCGCTGTACGATTTACGCTTCTTACTGGTTTTCCTTGCCTCGTCTTGCAGGGGCCAGTCTGCGATTCTTTGAATGAAACAGTATTGAGGTCACAGCGATTTCTGTAACCTGGACGCGTGCCGTGCTACTCGGCGCTCGGCAGATTGAATAGCACCGATAGCGCTCTTGATGGGCAGTACCTCAGCCCCAGTTGCAAGGGCCGCTTGCACCGCATAGTCCAGCTTGTCAGGAGTGCAGCCATAGGGCGACGGGCAGGAGTCAACGTCATGAGTGTAGAAAATCAACCAGCTTCCACGGGAAACGGCCCGTCCTATAAGAGAGGAGATTGCTTTAAAATCGAGCAGCCTGTCATAAAGCTTAACTGCCCTGAGGCAGCCTAAATCGATGCGACCTTCGTTGAGGCCGGCGCGGCTGCTGCGGCAGGCCGCGAACAGGCCTTGGAGCTGGCGCTTGCGAGGTGGCGACAAATGGCCGAAAGGATAGGCAAATGTCGACAGAACCTGATCGGGCAGACAACTGGCTAAAAAAGAAGAGTTTTGCGAAACCTCTTTCAGGAGGCTGTTGGCCGTCAGGCCGCGAACGCTTAAATGTCCGAAAGTGTGGCAGCCGAGTTCGTGGCCGGCCCGTGTCAGTCGTCCGAGATCCTCAATCAGGAACTGAGGTACGCCATCTACCGTCCTGCCACATCGCGAACCTGCGAGGTAGAAGGTGCCGCAAACGCCCCGGGCTTCCAATATCTGCGCTCCAGCCATAGCTGCAGAATGTGGGAAGTCGTCGAAGCTGAACGAAACGATCGGTTGCCTCACGCGCTGGCGCAAAGTTTTGCAATACACGATCTGGCTCGCGCGGATGACGGCGCGTCCGGCGAGCCGGCTAAACAATGATGCAATCAACCGATGAGCGCCGGGTGCTTGCTGTCTTTGGCGCAAGATAATCGATAGCTAGAGTTGACTTCACAGGCCATATTCCGAGTCTTTGAATCCCGCAACCCAGGCGATCTTGCCGAGGGACTGGATTGCCTGCTGCGCACTCTCGAAAGAAGCGATTCGAGAATGGGACAACTGCGATAGGGCGGCCCACATGTGGCGGTGAAACTCGCCCCCGGCCCGGACTGCCTCTCGGAGGCGGCGGGCTCGGCTCAATCCACGCCACTTGCGTCTGGCGATGGACCCCCCGAAGCGAAATCGGCGACGAAACACCCACGCGGCCCTGGCTCTGGCCACAGGGCAGTGTTCGATGACCACAGCGGCAGTTGCAGCAGTGCACTTGGCGCCGTGCTTGATCATCCGGTCGAACATGTCCGTATCTTCGCCGGCGAGCAGGCAGGGGTCGAATGGTGCCGTTTGGTCTGGGAGACTCTTCCGGCGGACAAGGGCGTTGCCAGTGTGGGTCATGAAGACGGGAACCGTCGCGCCGTCAGCGGGGATTGGGCGATTGAAGACGCTGCAGTCTCGAATCCAGGGTGGCGGGGGCCGCTCAAATCGGGTGACAACGGGCCCGAAAACGGCATCTGCATCCTGATGCGTGGCCTGGGTGTATAGCGCATCTAGCCAGCGTGGGCTCGCTTCTTCATCGTCATCGATGAAAGCGAGATATTGGCCAACGCTTTCCCTTACGCATCTGTTCCTGGCCCGCGCAATGCCGCGCAACGGCTCGACGAAGTATCGAATACGGATGCGCTCCTGAAACTGCTCATAAACACTCGACGCAGTTTCTGCGTGGTCATTGTCGACGACTACAACTTCGAAGTCCGGAATTTCCCCGGCTTGTCGCTCTAACGACTCTAACAGTCGGTAGAGTCCACCCGGCCGTCGAAAGCTTGCAATGCAGACCGAGATGTCCATGGCTCCTCGGCTCGAAGCGTGAGGTAATATTGGCAGAGGCGATTTGCAGTGACAACTCTTGTGGTTGCTACTGGCGGAACCCGCAATTGATTGCGGAAAGTGAGGTTCTCAACCTGGAGTCGACGCCGCGACTGGAGTTTTCAATAGCCACAACCGGATATTGCTGCGGACTCACTTCATTCTGGATATGGTTGAACGACCCGTCAGGTCCTGGCCCGGATTGTCAGCAGCTGGGCAAGAGAATAACCGTGGGCGGAATCCCGCCGGGCAGCCTCATCGTCCGACGTTATCGGCCGCCCCCGCTTGCTGCGATCCCATAGGGCCGCTAGCGTGTCGCCGAGGGTTCAAGGGGAATGGCCATGGATATCGCTTCGGCGATCGAACTTGGTCGGCGATTTTTCAGAACCCTGGATGAGCGCGGCCTACGCCATGCCATGGGGGCTGCCGTCTCTCATGTCGAGGGGCGACTTCGCCTGCTGGCCGGCTATCTGGCCGGCCTTGCCAGGCGCTGGAGCGGGCCTGTGGAACCGCGAGATCATTCAACATGCCCCAAGATCTCTGTCCTGATGGCCACATGGAATCGCGCCACCCTGCTACCCCGGGCCATCAACAGCGTGCTGGCCCAGAGCTTTCAGGACTGGGAGCTCATCATCATTGACGACGGGAGCACCGACGAGACGCCGGCAATTCTGGCCAGCTATGCGCGCGAACCCCGGATCCGGGTCTTTCATCGCGCCCATGGCGGTGTCGGCACTGCCCGCAATGCCGCATTCGAGCACAGCCGGGCCAACATCATTGCTTACTTGGACAGCGACAATGAATGGAGCCCCGCCTATCTGGAGGCGGTCGAGCGTGCGTTCAGCGAGGATTCGGGCCTGACATCAACTTACTGCGCCGTTCGGCGAATCTCCGCGAACGGCACGGCCGCGGTGCATTTTCCGACCTTCGATGCCGCGCGACTCCGGCTACAGAACTTTATCGATCTCAACGTTTTCGCCCATCGGCGCCGGGTGTGGGACGAGGTGGGCGGATTTGACCCGGCCCTGCCTTGCCTCAACGACTGGGATTTGATTCGCCGCTATGCCCGGCACGGTGCTCCCCGGGCCGTTGCTATTGTGGGTGCACAGTATCACGAGGGCAAATGGCCGCGCATCACCACTACGGCGAGCGCAGCGTACGCCTCTCACCTGATCATGAGCAAGGAAGAACTGCCAATTGGGCGCGGCCTAAGAGTGCTCTATGCCCTTCGGCATCTTCGAGAGCTGTCCCGCAAGGACATCGGAACGGAAACGGCGCGGTTTCGGCGCTGGGGTGTCGGGATCGAGGCCTGGTCGGAAGTCGAGAGAGCTTTGAGTGATGGGGCCGATTTTCCCGCGCATAGGGGCTCGATCGAAGAGGCGATCGCCGTGGCGAGGCCGGACATCCTGCACTTCCCCTCCCCGGGTTACTTCGAGCGCTGCCGATCCATGCTTCCCCCAGTCACGCCGCCGATCACACTAGGCGCTTGGGATTTCGCGCCGGAAGGTCAGCACGTCGAGGCATTGTGCGCCGATCCTCTGGTGAGCTCGGTCTTTGCCGTTCCCGGGACGCCGAGCCCATCGGCCGGGCTGGAAAAACTTCATCCAATTGTCCCGGCCTTCGATCCGCGTCTGTATGGGCCGCCGAAGGAGCCCAAAGAACGGCGCCTTGTCTTCCGCGCCGCCACCGGCTCGCCCTGCGAGAACCTGCCGCAGTTCCTGCGCCTAGCAAAGCAACTACCGGAGCTTCGCTTCGTTCTGGCGCTGGCCCGCTGTACCCGCAACGCCTTGCATGTAGAGGAGCTGCGGCGACTGAACGAGCAGCTGCAGGACCCGGTGGATTTGCGCGTGGGTCTGACCCAACCGGCCGTCGCGGCGCTCGCCAAGAAAGCGGCGATCTATCTCCATTCCTTCGATCCCACCAGTGCGCCTTTAGGCATGCCAAGCGCGGTCGCCGAGGCCATGGCCAGCGGCACTTTCATACTCGCCCAGAACCCGTCACTCGCCTTGGACCAGATTGGCGATGCGGGCCGACTCTACGATAGCGAACAGGAAGCCGCGGGATTGCTGCGCGGAACCCTGGAGTGGTCCGATGCCGCGTGGGACTCGGCTGCCCTGCGCTCGATCGAGCGGGCGTTCGCCCACCACCTCGATTCGATCGCGCTGCGCCCCATTCTCGACCGCTGGCTCAAACTGGCCGGGCATCCGGCGCAAAACTCCATTTAATGCGGCCGGCGAATGCCCTGGAGGCTACTGCGTTGACAAGCGAAGACGTAGTCCGCCGGGAGAACGTCTCGACCGAAGGGGTCGGCCAGGCGGTCTTCACCTCGGTCATCGTCCCGTTCTTCGGCGCGAACTTCTCCCAGCTTGCCTCCTGCCTTGCGGCGATATTTGAACAGAATTTTCCACGGACGCATTTTGAGCTGATCGTCGTCGACAACAATCCAGAGCCCGTGCTGCTGGATCGGCGCGACCTCTTGCCGGAGGGCTGCCTGGTCGTCCATGAGCGGCGCGCCGGTTCCTATGCCGCCCGCAATCGCGGCCTCGACCTGGCGCGAGGGGAACTGATCGCCTTCACGGATTCGGATTGCCGTCCGACAGCCGACTGGCTTCGCCGCGGAACCGCATCCCTCGAGGCGGACTCTTCGCTCGGGTTCGCCGCCGGCCGCATCCACGTGACGTGGAAAGGAGCCAAGCCCAACCCGGTCGAGGTCTATGACGCATGCGTCAGCTTTCAGCAGGAGAACTACGTCTACAAGACCGGCTTCGGGGCGACGGCCAATCTGTTCACCAGGGCTTCGGTGGTCGCCGATGTAGGCCGATTCGACGAGGCCTTATTCAGCGGCGGGGATAAGGACTGGGGCCGAAGAGTGAGTGCACGAGGCTATGGGCGCAGCTTCACCCCCGATGCCGTCGTCTTCCACCCGGCACGGGCTACGCTCTCGGCGTTGATCTGCAAGCAACGTCGCCTTGTCGGTCAGGAGTTCGTCCTTGCGATTCGCGCGCGACGGGGCATCCATCGAATTCTCGGGCGCGAAATCCTTGGCTTTCTATCGACGCTGGTTGTGCTATATCGCCGGCGTCCCGACTTCGATCCCTCGGCCTTGGCCGGCGCTTGCGGAGTTGCCGTAATGGTCCGGGCAGCGCGGCTCTTCGAATGGTGCCGGCTCGGCTTTGGCGGCCGACCGCAGCGCTGAGATCTGCAAGGTAGGAAGCCATGGCGAGCCAGAACCCAGTCTCGAAGGCCGATACTGCGCTGGAACATCTCGTCATCGTGCCCACGGAAGGCCTGGCAAATCGGATGCGGGCGATCGCCTCCGCCAAAAGGCTCTGCGAATTGAGCGGTGCGCGTTGCACGGTCGTTTGGAACTGGCAGGATTATGAGGCGCTGTTTGCGCCCGATCCTGCGGTCGAAGTCGTTTCGCGGATCCCTCCGCATGCGGTCGGCACTTACCGGGCGATGCAAACGAAGACGACTCGTCAAGGCGGCACACCAGAGAACCGGCGCATTTCCCTAGACGGGCCGCCTCGAATCATTGTGACCTCCCCCCATGCCTTCGGCGCGACGTCGGACGGGAAAGCTGTGGACACATGCGAATTGGTGCCTTGGATCCCACGGCCCTCCCAGGCCGTGCTCGAAAGGGTCCGGCAATTCAAGTCGGACGCTTTTCCGGCCGGGACCATCGTCGGGATGCATATGCGTCGGACCGACAACGACGTGGCAATCCTGCGATCGCCTGACCGGTTGTTCATTCGCCAGGCCAAGCGGCTTGCCGATGCGGGCACTATGATCTATCTGGCGACTGACAACCGGAGAACGGAACGGAAGATGCTGGCGCACTTCGGCGGCAGCATCTTCATGTATCCGAAGAACCCGAGCCTGGCACGGCGCTGGCCAAGAGTGTTCAGCCTGGAAGAGACGATGGAAGACTATGCGGACCTGCTGCTGCTGGCCTCATGCGACTTCGTCCTCGGCTCGATGAATTCGTCCTATTCGCGACTGGCCATGGCCCTTAATGGCTCACCGAATTGTCATACGCTCCAGGGCCCAGACTCAGGGTGGATGCGCACTACGGATGAGCTGCGGGCGGCCTTTCGCGACCGGCGCTACCTGCAGCGTCGGCTGCATCATTTGAGGCGCCGCTTGCAACCCGGGATCGGAATCGGCAAGGCGTTCGGAAAAATATGGAACAGCTTATCCCGGCGCCGATAGCGAAATGTCGATCGCCAAAATTTCGTTCAGCAACACAGCGGCTTCGCTGTCGGAAGGAAACAAATTTAACTGCCGTCCTGGCGCCGCGGCTCGTGACTTAGTTGCGGCTTGTCTCAAACGGCGGCTTTAGTGCCGGGGCTTTTCCACAAATACCGTGAAGCCACGCCGCAAGTCGCTGTGCTACCCCTTCGGGATGACGGCAAAATCAAGGAGCAATTTGCCGATGGCGTTGCCGGTATTTTGTTCGAGAACGGCATCTTGCATTTTACCTTCACCGCGACAAGAGCGGGCCATCGCGCTGATTCCGCTCCGCAGCATCGGCCATCAGGCTGTGGAAGATGCTGTCGGCATCGGGACCGGCGCTGATCCGCATCAAGAGGCGCGCCGAGTCCACGCCCCGGCGCTGAGAACGTATGGCAGGGCCAGGCGGAGCTCCGGTGGAATGTCTATGGTCCCGTCGGGCTGGTTGGCTTCTTCGGCACTGGCCAGGCAGCACAGAGCGTAGGCGACTTCGGACAAGCGAAACTGCTCTATGCTGGCGGCGTAGGAATTCGCTACATGGCATCGGAGGCGGAACGCTTGAATCTTGGCTTCGACTACGCGGCCGGCAGCGATGGCGGATCCGCGTTCTATTTCAGGATCGGCGAGGCCTTTTAAGACTGCCGGCCCGGCGCAGCGTTCATGGCAGGCCGAGCAAGGTCTTGAACAGATTCTTAGCCAGCATATCAACGGAATAGCTCAGTAGAAGCAACGGCAGCATCGGCGCCAAGGCCGCGACTGCAAAAGCTACCAGCGTTTGTCTACTCACGGGGATCAAGCGCATATTTCGCACGACATTGACGCTGTTGGACAAATCGGCCAACGACTGCAGGTCCGGCGTGCCGAGCAAAGTCTCGTGGGCGGCTGCGTCCGCGCCCAACCATTTCTTTTCAAAGTCGCTCACATAACGGGTAGCGAGCGCGCCATAGTCTCTCAGGCCGTTCACGCGACACAACCAAAGCATGGGGACGAAGATGCACAGAGGGGCCAGAAACAGCGCCGCGTCCGCGACGAATATGAAAACGAACTCGAGCGGAACACCCTCGAGGGTCAACCGGCCAGCGAAGATGTCTTCGGCCAAGGATCCGGATTCAAGCGCCGAGATCGCCAGAACCAGAGGAATGAATTGTGTGTGCACGACATCCAAATATCCCAGTCCCGCGGTGCGATCGGGATTCGTCGGCACGAGGTGAGGTTTCAGTCTCGACAGGCGCCAGAGGAAACGCGTCCACAGACCGAGCCGCCAAATCCAACGCAATATCAGAAACCGAAACAACGTCAGGCAGACGAACCAATACCATTCGCCGGTCAGGGTCATGTCGCCCGCTGTGGGGCTTGCCGCATGTGCCGCCGTCACCGCGGTCAGATAAAATTTCGGTGCAAGGACTGAGAGCAGTATCGACGCCAGCAGGAACACAGCTTCCGGCAACCAGGCGTCCTTCAATCGCGTGGTGCGAGCGATTTCCATGTTCAAGGTGGGCAGCCCGGCCTCAGGGATCACGCCATTGCGAACGATGCCGCGGACAAATGCCGTCAACTCCGGGTCAAGCCATGTTTCACACAGAAAAAACAGCGGAATCGCCACCAGCAAGCGAACATGGGCCCCGATCGCTGCGGTGGAAAAAACCTGACCGCCAACTCCCTCGATCAAGGCGAGGAGCAACACTACCACCCACAGGAAGGCGCCTATTGCGACGCCGAGCCAGACAGTGTTCGTCCTTCCGCGGGTCAGGCCCAATTGGCATCCCAGTCGGTGAAGCGGCCCTCCGAGCAGCGAGAAGTCGATGGACTCGAACTCGCCGCATGGCTTCATATTTGGAGGTAGTTCATTTTCCGTCATCTTGCGCTCCATTGGGCATCCGCATCCGTTTCCGGCATTCGTGTTCCACGTGCAGTGTTGATTGTCCTGCACTCCCATGAGCCAGAGCGATGGCCGCCCGAACGGCGGACCGTACTTGATGCGTCAGGAGCGGGGTCAAGCTTTCCGTCGAATTTTCTTCAGAGCCACGGTCGCGATCAGGAAGAGCAGATTGGGCGGAATCATCAGGGCACTGCAGGCGACCAAGGGCAGCTCGACTCCGGAGTCCGGAAAGCTGCGAGTTACGATCATCAGACAAAGAGCCACGTTGCGCATGCTGCTGGCGGAGGCTAAGACTTCCCGCGTCTCCAGTTGCGGGCCGCCGGCCAGCCAGCCGACGATCATGGTGGCGACGATGAACCCGAGCATGGCCTCCACCTCGCCGTTGCCAAGCGCAGCCATGGCGGCTTGTCGGGTCGACAGCGTCATAATGACAAAGACCACGAAGGCAACTGTGCCAATGACGGCAACGAACCGGCCCAGCCGATCGGCCTGTCTTTCGCGCCGTTCGCGAAAGAATACGCCGAGGCCCATTGGTACCACCAGGTAGACGACAATGAGCAAGAACGACTTCGCGTAAGGGACGTTAAGCGGCAGGTCGGTGGGACGGAGCAAGGACATGAGGGCAGGGGAGAGGAATATGGAAAGCGCTGTTAGCAGGAACGCAGTCTGTCCGGCGAAGGCGAGGACATCCTTGCGCTTGCTGGTGAACTGAATGGCGCTCAATCCGCCGGGCGCACAGGCCAGCATGAGTATTGCGTCGGCACTGGTTGGCGTCATGGGCACAAGCCAGGTCGCTGCCAGGCCGAGCGCTGGAATGACCAGGAAATTGACAAGCAGGGATCGAACCAGGAGCCCTTTTCGTTGAACCATGGCGGAGAGGTCTCGCAGGTTCACCTGGAGTCCGATGCCTGCCATCGTGGTCACAAAGAACAGCGACAGCACGAACCATTCCATCGTGTCGAGCACTTGCGGCTTACCCTCTCTTCATCGGCATTCCGGCCGATCAGGCGAGCGGCACAAGAATGGCAGCATAGAGTACCCCACCCGCCAGGAAGGACCAGAAGCGACCCTCGTTCTCTTCCGGGAGTTCCTCGATCAGGCTGATGGCGATGATGGCGCCCGAAAGCAACGCCAAGGGGAAGATGGTCAACGGCTTGGATAGTTGCGTCACGACCCCGAGTGCCCAGCCGGCGATGGCCGCTCCCGCCAGAATGAAGTGCCCTGTCCCCGCATAGGACGCCCCATACTCGCGGCGCAGCGTGTGGTCCACCGTCAGGAAATGCGTGCCCATAGCGACGGCAAATAGCAGCGTCGGCGTCTCGCCTTCTTCCAGGGTGTTGATTCTCAGGTAGGTCACCATGCCGATATAGATCGCGAAAATTCCGATATGTAGCCGGTAGTCGAGGCGGTCGTGTTTCAACTCGTCGCCGCCGCCGCCGCCGGTAGGGCGGGACGAAGCGACCAGGCGATCGACGCCATAGAACAGCATGAATCCGGCAAGCGTGGTGAGGGAGACCAAGTATGCCGGAAGCGGCACCGACCAGTCCGCTGTCGATTGCACCAGGACAGCCCTCGCCGTTTCCACCTCCGGCAGAAGGTGGACGAAGACATAAGCGACCGAGATCCCGGCAGAAAAAGACAGCAGCTTGCGCTGATGACGCGCCAAGATCCCAGGCAACCGGACATGGACGCCCAGGGCGAAAATCGCGGCGAAAAGTAAGGCCAACCCGAAGGATTGCACGGCAGCGGGACCCAGCATGGCGATCGGCCCGTTCATTCTCCGCTTTGATCGAACTGGATCACGAAGCAGGAGTCCGCGCGATGCAACGAATTCCGATATGGCTCATGCCCGTGTCGATCATTTGCGGCTGGCGTGCCGCCGGCCGGTAGCGCAGGCAGTAGTTGGGCGCACAGAGGTGCGAGCCGCCCTTGACGACCTTGCGTGGAATCTTAAACTGCGGCTGCTTGGGATTGTAGCTCTTGTCCGGAGAGACGATGCGTGGATTGACAGGCACGCAGCATGACTTGACGACTTCGTCGGCGTGGCGCGGGACGTACCAGTCACTCGTCCATTCCCAGACATTGCCCGCCATGTCGCGCAAGCCATAGCCGTTCGGCGGAAATGCCCCGACGGGAGAGGTTCCGGCATAGCCGTCGACGAGAACGTTCTGCCAGGGAAACTCGCCCTGCCAGCTATTGGCCATCGCCTTGCCGTCGGGGAAATCCTCGTCGCCCCAGGTGAACTTCTTGCCATCAAGCCCGCCGCGCGCGGCAGATTCCCACTCAGCTTCGCTGGGCAGTTGCTTGCCGGCCCAGTGCGCGTAAGCCTCGGCGTCCTCATAGGCAACATGAACCACCGGGTGGCGTTCGATGCCCTCAAAGGAGGAACCCGGCCCATGCGGGCACCGCCAGCTCGTTCCGGGCACCCAGGCCCACCAGTTGGTGTAGTCGTATAGATCGACTGGGCCAGCGGTCTTTCGGAAGAGCATCGAGCCCGCCAGGAGGTTCTCGGGCGGCGCGCCGGGAAAGTCCGCGGGATTGAGGGGACGCTCCGCGAGAGTGGCATATCCGGTTTCGGCAACGAAGCGCGCGAATTCCTCATTGGTGACCGGGTGGCGGTCCATCCAGAAACCATGGACGCTCACTTCGTGCACCGGGCTCTCTTCGGGATAGAAATCCTCCGAGCCCATGCGGAAGACGCCGCCGGGAATCCAGAGCATGTCGGAGTGGGGCGACTTGCCGGGTGGCTTGGGTTCGCCCCTGGGTTTGGAATGGCCGGACTTTTTCTGCATTGGGAACCTTCGGGGTGGTCAGCGTAGCCGCCTGAAAACGGGCCGCGCCAGGCGCGGCCCGTTGCTTCAGCCGTTCAGAGGCGGGGGACTAGTGGTTGGCGCCACCGCTCGCGTCCTGAATCGTCGCGAGCACCGCGTCCAAATTGAATGACGCGGGCTTCTGACGCGGCGGGAACTTCTTGAAGTCCTCGATCTGCTGGGCCACGACCGCCTGCATCCCGTAGATGATATAGGCGTGGGAAATGACCCAGTCCCAGTAGGTGTTCGAGTTCTCGTCGGCTCGCTCGAACGGATCGCGCCGCAGATTGAACATCTTCGGCAACCTGAGCTTCACAAACGGCTCGGCCCAGCACATCATCTGCTTGGCACGCTGCTCCATGAGAACGACTTTCCAGTCGCCCATGCGAATGGCCAGGATGTCGCCGTCGTCGCTGACGTAGAAGAAGAACTTCCTGGGGCTTTCCTTCACCTCGCCGGTCAAGTAGGGCAGCATATTGTAGCCGTCGATGTGCACTTTGAATGTCTTGTCGCCTGCCTTGTGACCCTTCAGCAGCTTGTCCACGATATTCGGCTCGCCCGCTGCGGCAAGGAGCGTCGGCAGCCAGTCCTGGTGGGTCACGATGTCGTTCAGGACCGTGCCTGCCTTGATCTTGCCCGGCCAGCGCACGAAAACGGGCACCCTCCAGCCGCCTTCCCAGTTGGTGTTCTTCTCGGCCCGGAAGGGCGTAATCCCGGCATCCGGCCAGCTGTTGTAATGCGGGCCGTTGTCGGTCGAATACATGACGATGGTGTTGTCAGCGATGCCCAAATCGTCGAGCTTCTTCAGCATCGTGCCGATATTTTCGTCATGGGCGACCATGACGTCGTTGTAGTCGCCCTGGCCGCTCTTTCCCTTGTGCTTCTGGGCGCAATGGGTCCGGAAATGCATGCCGGTGGTGTTGTACCAGATGAAGAAAGGCTTCCCTTCCTTGTGGCTTTTGTCGATGAAGCTGAGGGCATGCTTGGTCGCCTCTTCATCGATGGTTTCCATGCGCTTCTTGGTGAGAGGGCCTGTATCCTCGACCTTCTGCCCGCCCTTGCCGTCGGCCCAACAATGCAGCACGCCTCGTGGACCGAACCGCTTTTTGAATTCCGGGTTCTTCGGATAGTCCGGGTCCTCGGGCTCCTCCTCGGCATTGAGGTGATAGAGGTTGCCGAAGAACTCGTCGAAGCCATGCATCGTCGGAAGAAACTTGTCCTTGTCGCCCAGGTGATTCTTGCCGAACTGACCGGTGGCATAGCCCAGCGGCTTCAGCAATTCCGCAATGGTAGGGTCCCCTTCCTGCAGGCCGACATCGGCACCCGGCACCCCCACCTTGGTTAGGCCGGTGCGGATCGGATTCTGGCCGGTGATGAAGGCGGCCCGGCCGGCGGTGCAGCTCTGCTGGGCATAGTAATCCGTGAAGGCCACACCTTCATGGCCGATGCGATCGATGTTGGGCGTCCGATAGCCCATCTGACCCCGGCTGTTGTAGCTGATGTTCCACCAACCGATGTCGTCGCCCCAGAGAATCAGGATGTTTGGCTTGCTCTTGTTAGCCATTTCGGTTTCCTTTCAATTGAAGTTGATGCGGAGGCAGGCGTTTATCGGCGTGCCTTGATCGCTCGCTAACCCGCACAAGAATCAGGTCCTTTAGGCTGTACTTTCCAATCCTTGATAGACACCTTCTGGCCCAGAGCTGGGCGAAGACCTACTTGAGACTCGCTCGCAATCCGTTGGCGGCCGTCATCCAGCCATCGCACGTTTCTTGCGACTGCGCCGTAAGCCCAAACCGCATAGTTTCTTCCGCCGAACGCCTGCAATGCGGAGGCAACCTAGCTTTGCTCCTGCCCCGCGAGCTATGCAAAAACGGCAAATTCACATCCGCCCGAGCGGACCGTGCGATGGTGTTTGGCGCCTAAGGACTTCTTTGTAAACAGAGCGCCGGGACAGTTTGGAAACTCCCCATCTGGTCCAACTCTAAGGGTGGAAAACCAGCGGTTTCTGCTTCAGAAGCTCGATCTCGCTGATGAAGGATTTTGCCATGCCATTGCCTTTGGCGTTTTCCGTGTCGATGGAAACGCCAATCGCGCTAATCGGAAGCGCGCTGCTCTGCACCAGGTCGCCGATCCCGCATGGCGCAGCGGTGACTGCGCCATACGTGGCTGCCACGGGCGTCGATGTTGGTTCGGGTTCATGCCCAGGAATTCGGCACAGCACATCTGCACCGATGCGGGTACCATTTTTCACCATGACTCTCGACGTTGGGATGACATGAACTTCGCGGCCGATAATCTGCTGCCCCTTGCTCTAGTTGGCATCATGTTTGCGCTAGGCTTGACACTGACGTTTCAGGACCTGCAGCGCACGTTCGAATCACCCGTGATCATCATCGCCGCCTTGGCTAGTCAAACCATCCTGTTGCCGGCGTTGGCGTTAGGCATCGCCTTTCTGTTCGATCTTGCGCCGGCGCTAGGTCTCGGATTGGTACTGATTGCCTGCGCGCCCGGGGGCTCGACGTCGAGCCTTTTCACGCATCTGGCACGGGGCGACATGCTGCTCGCGACAACTGTGACGGCCGCCTCGAGCCTAACTTGCGTGGTGACCATACCAGTTGCGATCGGAGTCGCGAACGCGGTCCACTACAGAGAGTCGGGATTCGACTTCATGCCCTTGCTCGCGGCGGCCATCAGCCTCTTTGCCGCTGTGAGCCTGCCGACGCTCGCCGGCATCGCGCTCAACCGTTGGCAACCAAGCATCGTCCACCGAATTCGCCGGCCCTGCTTTATCTCGGCAGTGGCCTTCTTTCTCTTCGTCGTCGGGTGGACCATTTATCTCGCCCGAGATCAAATCTCGGCATACATCGAGGAGGCCGGATCCTCCGTGCTCGCCGTCAATATCCTGGCAGTGTTGTGCGGTTTTGCCGTTTCCATTGCGGTCCGAGTCGGGCCCCAGCAACGCATGGCCATAGTATTGCAGGCAGGCATGCGCAATGCGGCTCTGGGGATATTCACCGCCGTCGCTGCCTTCCATCGGCCCGAGATGGCGTTTCCTGCTGCGGCCTACGGGCTGATCCAATTAGCCACGGCTGGGATTCTGGTTGTCGCTTGGCGACATCCGAAAGCCGTCGCTGGGCACGGTGGTCAGGCCAACAGATGAGAGATCGGCGTGGCTCCGGGCCCTGAGGAAATGTCTTGGCGCCGCCGCGTTTTGATCTACATCAAAGCAGAGATTTGCTTTGCGTCTTAGGCATATAAGGGCGTAAGACCCTGACGTCCATATCTGCCCCCTTGTAAACGGGCTCGTAGTGCCCGTTTGATCTTCGGCGCAAGAAAATTTTGCGATTTATAATCAAGGCATAGCGCATGCTTGCGAGCGCGATCAGCAATTTTGACAATCCCTATTCGTTCCAGGCAGCCATCCGCGCCGCGGACGCAGAAGCTGTCATCACTCAGAAGGGCGAGTTTAGCGCGGAATTGACCCGCGTCGACCTGCATCGCCTCTGGATGCAGCGGGGCGACGAAAGCCTTCCCCGGATCATGCATACCGCGATAAGCAGAGAGCGAAGCCCGATCTTTTTCCTTGCCGGGCTGGGTGAAACGGCGATGCACAATGGCGGCATGGATCAAGCCGCCGGAGAGATCGTCTTCTACAGCTCTGGATCGACATGTTTCCAGCGGACCTCTGCTGCTTGTCATTGGGGATCCATGTCACTCACCCCGGAGGATCTTGCCGCCGCCGGATGTTCCCTCGTTGGTCATGAACTCACCGCACCCCGTTGCACAAGCATTGTGCGCCCGAGCCCGGGTGCTTTTTCCCGCCTGTTGTATTTGCATCAGGCCGCCGGTTCCCTTGCTCGGGCGGCGCCCGAGATCCTGGCGCATCCCGAGACAGCCCGGGCAATAGAAGAAGCCCTGGTGCACGCAATGATTTCGTGCCTCGCCGAACAGGCGCCGAATCCGCACAGTTTTGGCAGTAGCTGCCATTCGACGGTGATGGTGCGCTTCGAGCGAGCGCTCGCTGCAGAACCCAAGCGATCATTCTATCTGGCGGAAATCTGTGCGGCTACGGGTGTGTCCGAGCGCACTTTGCGGGCCTGCTGCCATGAGCACTTGGGCATGGGGCCCATAAGATTTCTCTGGCTCCGGCGGATGCACCTGGCGCGCTTGGCGCTCCTGGAGGCGAGCCGGAGGACAAAGACCGTCACCGAGATCGCCGTGGATCATGGATTCTGGGAACTCGGACGATTTGCTACGGCCTACCAGGCGCTTTTCGGCGAAACGCCCTCGGCGACCCTGCGGCGGGACCGCGATGTCCAGTCTGCCTCGCAGGGTTCTCCTTTTGCATTTGCCGATTCTGCATAGCCGGCAGCGACGAGATTCCATCAATCTACCCACGTCGAGGCACCGGACTGCGGTGCGGAAGGCAATTCCGCCTCGAGAAGGGGGCCCGGTCAGATGTGGGGAAGCCGCACAGATGTCTTCACCGAACCTGACGACTATCGGGCCGGCCTCGGTAGCGCCAGAATCGACGTGTTCCTTGCTTGCCCTGGCGGATTCAGCGCCCGGCTTACGCGCGTAGAGTTGGGCCATCTGGCCCTGCTACATGGCCAGGAAAATCAGGCACGCGTCGCCCATCTCACGCTGTCACCGAAGTTCGTGTTCATAACCTTCCCGACGGATCGGGCTTCGTCGATGAAATGGGCCGGGGTGGATGTTGAGCCGGGCGCCATCGTTTTCCACAGCCGCGGCGAACGAATGTACCAGCGCACGATGGGCGCCTGCCGCTGGGGCGCGATATCCCTGACGCCACACGATCTTGTCACCCACGGCAGGGCCCTAGTCGAGCAGGATTTCATCCCTCCGTCGCCGTGTCGAGTCCTGCGACCTTTGCCATCGGCGTTGCACCGCCTGCGAAGCTTGCATAAGACGGCCTGCCGCCTCGTCGAGACGAAGCCCGCTGTGATCGCCCACCCGGAGGTCGTCCGATCGATTGAGCAAGATCTGGTCCATGCGCTGGTGACATGCTTGGCGACCGCGGATGTAGTGGGGACCACGGCTGCTCATCGGCACCATGTCCAGGTAATGGGCCAGTTCGAAGAACTTCTGGAGGGCAAGTCAGCCGCGCCGTTGCCTATTCCGGAGCTGTGCAGGACCCTAGGAGTGTCTAAGCGCAGCTTGCAGATGTGCTGTTCCGAGTTCCTGGGCATGAGCCCGAACCAGTACCTTCGCCTTCGGCGGATGCATGCGGCACACTTAGCCCTGCGCCATGCCGGTTCGGCGACCTTGTGCGTCGCAGATGTTGCGAGCCGCCATGGATTTTCAGAACCCGGCCGCTTCGCCGTGGCCTATCGCGCTCTGTTTGGAGAAAGGCCCTCAGACACCCTGCGCCGTTGCACTGCCCGACCAAGCTGATGTCAGTTTGCCGAATTCGCATAGCCTGCGGAGAAAAGAGGAGCCTAGCCTCCCGCCATCATGCAGTCGTTCCGCGGACAACAATATGCGCTTCGGGCTGTGCAGTTGGACGGAACTGAGGTGGCGGGAGATCCTTTTGTGGGCGCCCGCCGCTGGCAAAGAAATAACGGGGCGCGCTGCCGTGGCCTCAAATTGGTTGGGGTGTTGAGGGCGCGGATTTCCGCAATTCAAGCATCGAACAGAGGGAGTAATCAGCATGAGCAAGTCATTCGGAGCGGCAGTGGGAGTCGTGGCCTTGGCCGCCTGTTTGGGTCTGGCGGGCTGCAATTCGCAAGGCGGGATCGGCGAAATGTCGTCAGGGGAGACAGCGGGCACCGGCATCGGGGCGGTGGGCGGTGGTCTGCTCGGTTATGCCATCGGCGGCGGCCCGGCCGGTGTCCTCATCGGCATGGCCGCGGGCGGCCTTATCGGCAACCGTGTCGGAAACGGTCTTGACGGCAATGCGCAAACGGCAGCGGGCCAGGCGGCGGCGGAGGCAGCGGAAGCGAATGTGGGCACGGTCGTCACCTGGCGTAAGACCGACGCCCTATGGCAGACGGAGGCCCAGGGCACGGCGACGCCGAAGGGCGGCTTCTTCACCGACAGCAGCGGCCGCACCTGCCGCTATGTCTATGAAACGGTGATCCAAAACAGCCAGCAGACCGACGATACGGTGAAGCTGTGCAAGGGTTCCAGCGGCTGGGTCGCCGGCTGAACCGAGTTGGAATGACTTCATCCAAGATGCGCGCGGCCAGCAACGTCCTAGCTAGCATTGCCTGCAAAACAGCCGCCTTTGGGAGCAATGGCAAGGTCAGATAGGAGGGGTGCGCAGCATGAGAAACTTGGCAGCTTGGATTTTACTTGGCAGTTTTTTCATCCAAGTTTTGCGCAGGCGCAGGACACGGAGTCACTGGCCGAGCAGGCCCAGAACCCCATAGCCTCGCTCATCTCGGTGCCATTCCAGAACAATTTCAATTTCGGCGTGGGTTCCAATGACGACCTGCAATACAATCTCAACATCCAGCCGGTTTTGCCTTTCAAACTGAACGACGACTGGAATGTCGTCTCGCGCACCGTCCTGCCTCTGATTTACCAACCGGTAATCGCGCCGGGCGTGGGCAACGTCTTCGGCCTTGGAGATGTGCAGGAACAGCTCTATTTTTCACCCGCCAAGGCGGGCTCCTTCATCTGGGGTGCCGGGGCTGTCTTACAGTTTCCGACCGCGACCGATATGGCTCTCGGCACGGGCAAATGGGCCGCCGGCCCCGGCGCTGTCGCGCTCGTTGTGAAAGGCCCTTGGGTGGTCGGTATGCTGGCCAACAATATTTGGTCTTATGCCGGCGACTCCGACCGCGCTGACGTTGACCTCCTGACTGTCCAGCCATTCGTCAACTACAATTTTGGCGCGACGGGCTGGTATCTGATCTCGGGGCCTATCATCACTGCCAGCTGGCAGGCGGATAGCTCCAACCGGTGGACGGTTCCGATCGGTGGGGGCATTGGAAAAATCTTTAGAATAGGTGGGCAGCCCATAAATGCTCAGCTGGCGGCCTACGACAATGTCGTAACTCCGGATGGCGGCGCCGACTGGCAGATCCGCTTTCAGGTTCAATTCCTCTTTCCGAAGTGATGGCGATGGCGCCCAAGCGACGCTGGCTCAGGTCACCCACTAACGCGTGTGAGCGTTGCCGGCGTGGCGCGCCGGTGCGCGGTAGGCGTTTACAATTGCTAGCGGACGGAACCCAGGCTTGATCCATGTCAATGATCGTCCTGGAGGCATCCGTTTCACTATTCTGAGGATGGAAGGGAAGTGCTTGTCCGGACATGGCCCGTGAAACCATTCGTCGAAGCGGTGCGAGTTCGGTTGGGCACTTTGTGTCCGGCCTTGCCCTGGTCCTGCCGTTCTGCCTCGGGCTGGCGGCTCAACCGCAGGCCGGCGGCACGGCGAGCGCTTCGCCCGCAGGCGAAGAGCCGACGGCGAAAATCCTCCAGCTTCTGGATCTCCTTGCCGACCCCGATGTGCAAGGCTGGGTCCGCACGCATCAAGGCACGACCCAAGCTCAGCCGGTCGCATCACCTGACGATGAGCCTACGCCATCCGATTACATAGCTCAGCGCCTCTCGGCCATTCACCAGCACTTTGGCGCGCTTGTGGCCATGCTGCCGCAGCTCCCGGCCGAATTCGACCGAGCAGGCGCAAGCCTTATGCAAGATGTGGGCGGACGGCCGGTCCTCGTCTTGGCACTGCTGTTCGGGTTCCTCACACTCGGCTTCGGCGTGGAGTGGCTGTTCGGATGGGTCTCCCGCGGCTTGCGGCAAAGCCTCGCGAAGCGCCCCGCGGAAACCGCCGCCCAACGCCTGACCGTGGCATCGATTCAGTTTGCTTTCGAGATCGCAAGCCTGATGGCCTTTGGCGTTGGCAGCATCGGTCTCTTCGCCGCTGCCACATGGCCGCCGCTGCTGGAGGCGATAGTACTGGGATATCTCATGGCGTTCCTGGCCCTGCGCCTGGCCCTGATCCTCGGTGGGTTCCTCCTGGCGCCGCGGCCGATCGGGGCCATGGGCGCTGCACGGCTTCCGATCCTTCCCATGGCGGCCCCCGGCGCGCGTTTCTGGTATCAACGACTCGCTTGGCTCATCGGTTGGTTTTTCTTCGGCTGGGTCACGGTGGGGCTGTTGAGCCGGTTAGGGTTCGACATCGAAGCCAGGCATCTGGTGGCCTATGTCCTGGGGCTCGGGCTGCTCGCCATAGGCCTGGAAGCGGTCTGGCGCCAACCGTCCCAACCGGGCAGCGCAGATCTGCGCGCGTCGCATGGTTTGGGCTCCTGGCTGATTTCGGCTTATTTCATTGTCCTGTTCCTGCTCTGGGTCGCATCGGCCCTGCCGCTCTTCTGGCTCATGGTCGTGGTCGTGACTGTCCCGGCGGCGGTGCGGCTGACGCGCAGGGTCGTCGACCATTGGCTGCAGGCTTCGGCCGGCGGAGAATTCCAGCCCTACGCTCTCTCGATTCTGGCCGTCTGCCTCCAGCGGGGTCTACAGGACGCCCTGATCATCGGCGGCGCCCTCGTCCTAGCGCATTTCTGGCACTTCAATCTTGTCGCCTTGACCACTGACGACAGTGTGATGACCCGCATCCTGCGTGGCATCTTCAGCGTCATAGTCATCGGACTGCTCGCCGATTTTGCCTGGCAGCTGGTGAAGGCAGCGATCGATCACAAGATCGCGGAGCCATCCCGGTCGAGCGACGCAAACAGCGAAGCATGGCGCCGCCAGGCCCGGCTGCGCACGCT
>Ga0265313_10001269_pt1 | contig 23978 bp, 24 predicted proteins | sample 4123metaG_FD_203122 | JGI IMG/M metagenome (GOLD analysis project Ga0265313, IMG submission 203122) | Rhizosphere microbial communities from Carex aquatilis grown in University of Washington, Seatle, WA, United States - 4-1-23 metaG | ecosystem: Host-associated > Plants > Roots > Rhizosphere >...
GTGCTGCAACCCGATGACAAAAGAGCGACCCCCGCACGAATGTACATGGATGGGGTTGACTTCATGCCTACGAGCCGCAATGTGCTCTATGGCTATCACTTCAAATCGATTGCTGCCGCCGGTCCCATTGTGGGTCCGATTGCCGCGGTCGCACTGTGGGGCTGGTTGCCCTCGCTGCTGTGGCTTACGCTGGGAGTCACCTTCCTAGGCTGGGCGAGCGACTACTCGGCCATCATGGTGGCGGTCCGCAATGACGGCAATTCTCTGTCCGCTATCGCGCACCGTCTGATCGCGCCGCGAGCTCGCCTCATCCTCTTTGTGTTCATCTTCTTCTATCTCCTATTGCTGGCTGGGGCTTTTGTGGGCATCATGGCCGGCATCTTCGATCCGCGGGCCGACGTCCCGTTCGGTATCTTCATTCTGGCCGTCATGGGCTTGCTGATGGGGCAGATGCTCTATCGCTGGAAGATGGACCTGATTGTTGTGACTGTCCTTGCGGTTGGTCTGACGATGGGGGCGATGGCGTGGGGTGCACGCGGCATGACCTTAGTCAAGGGAACTACGCCCGACGGCAAACCGGGCACGGCTATCGTGTTCGCTGGCCCCGTCAATTCTCTGGTGGACAAACTGGACGGCGCGATCAACAAGCTCACTGGCGGTCAGGCTATGTACACGGTGGTCGATCCTACCAAGGCTGATCCGCGGCTGGCGCCGACGACTCTGAATGCCGACGGCAAAATCGTGCCCAAGTACGTGGATTCCAGCGGCGCCATCAGAATGCTGCCTTCCTTCGTCTTTTGGTGTGTGTTCATATTCGCCTTCTCGTATCTGGGGACGGTCTTGCCCATCTGGCGGTTCGCCCAGCCCACCAACTACATCGGCTTCTGGGTCACCTTCCTTACCATCGGCTTGTCCGCTTTGGGAGCGGTGGTTGCTGGTGTTCGTGGGCTGTTCGGCAATGCGGCAATGGCGCAGGCTGTGACCTTCCAGACCAAGGTGTTTGGGTCTTGGGTCCCCCTGACCCAGGCCAAGGATGCGGCTGGCCACGTGCTTCAAGGCCTGCCGGCGATCCAGCCGATCTGGCCGATGCTGTTCGTGACCATCGCTTGCGGCGCGATCTCAGGCTGGCACTCGCTGGTTGGTTCGATTGGAACCGCCCGGCAACTAGAGTATGAGACCGACGCCCTGCCGGTTGGTGGTGGCGGCATGTTCACGGAAAATGCGCTCGCTTTGCTCGCTCTGGTCGCGGTTTCCATTGCCGGCGGAGCGGGCGCAGGAGCGTTCGCGAATGGGGTCGGCAAGCTGCTGGGGCTGGTCACCTTTGGCGCCATCCAGCAGTCCTACGGAACGGCGCTCGGCTTCGGCGTGTTCGTGGTCATCGTGTTGACCATGGTGCAACTGGTCTTCCGCGTCATGCGTGTCACCTTGGGTGAATGGCTGGGCGATGTGTGGCTTGGTTTCAAGAATCCGCACATTGCGGCCATCATTTCCATGGGCTTGACGCTGCTCCTGGTTCTCAGCGGAACCTGGATTTACCTATGGCAACTGTTTGGAGCGTCCAACCAGTTGATGGCGGCGCTGAGTCTGCTGATCGTCAGCCTCTGGCTTAAGTCAGTGGGGCGGAGCCCGCGGTACGCCTTCTGGCCCATGCTGTTCATGTACATAACGACTATGGCCGCGATCATCGTGACCGCCTACAATCTCTATGCCAGCATCCTGTCGAACCCGAAGATCGCATCCCAGACCATTAATATGCTGGGGGCAGTAGCCATGATTGTGGTTGCGGTCTTGCTGTTCGTGGCGGCCTTGATCATCGCCTACGATGCCTGGCATGCCTGGGGCCGGACCAAAGGGCCGGCGCAGGTGCAGCCGATGGCGGCGGACTGAGAAGCGTATAGAGGCTTGCCCGGGGTCTTCAGGCGCCGTGCAATCTTCAGACCTGACGGGCGATGCGCTGGGCAGTTTCAAAGACGGCGCGTGCCGCGGAGGCAGGCCGGGAGGGAAGCTGCCACTGCATTTCGAGGCTGTTGTTGGTTTTGCGTACTCCGATGCGGACCATCGGGAGACCTGGGCGTCCGGCTTCGGCCACCAGTTCCGCGATGTTCGCCATCGGAGGTAGAGTATAAACCTGGAACGGCAGGCTGCCGGAGGGAACCGCTTGCCACTGCTGCTGCCGGACTTCTTTCTCGACAGCGCGAGTGGACCAGGCCTGCAGGTCGAGGATCTCGACCTGCATCTTGGGCGCATAACGCAACTCGGTGCGAATAATCAGCAAGTCGCGTCTGCCGCGGAGGCGCGACAGCAGCCATAACGGCGGAACGTCCCGGGGTTCCAAGACGACCAGTACTTCGACTCGGCGGAAAGGCTCGCGGGCCTTTTCAATCTGGAGGTGGACGACGGAAGAGCCAAGCCAACGCAGGGTGGTTTTTTCCCCCACCAGCGGCAAGCCGTCCTGTAGCCATTCCAGGAAGCGGTGGCCCTTGCGGACGTTTACATGGGTACCGAGCGCGAACCATCCGACGATGGCGATGACCACCACCACGAAGATGGCTGCCTCTGGTGACATTGGTTTTGCGACTGAGTCAAAGGATCGTCGACCATTATGGCATACCCCGTCGCTGCGGAATGGCGCTAGCATGCGTGTAATCACAATGCCGGCAACACGGAGTTGGCTTGACAACGTCCGTGAGTTTTTCTACGGGATGATCGGATTCGAGTTCGAGCAGCAGGCCAGGGAACAGCGCGGCGAACTGGAGTCCGCGTTCATGCTCCTCACCCTGGGTGACATGCTTGGCGTTCCGGTGATGCCTCCGCTGTACGCGCTTCGCATCCTACCTTATGCGGTTCCGATGATCAGTACCTGGAAACGGAGGGTCCTGCGCGAGCGCGACCTGTCGGACAAGGAAGAGTTTCATTTGCACGGAGTCTGATACTCCAGGCTTAACAGGCACAGAATGGAGTTGTGAACATGGCAGACGATCCAAAGAAGAACGAAACGGAAGCGAAAGAAGAGAAACAGGGACTATTCAGCAAGCTGAAGGAAATTGCCTACGGCATGAGCACGCATGACATGTCGCGTTACGCCCTGCGCACTCGCGCCAGCATGGAACACTTGTTCATCCTGATCACCATGGGAGACCTGATCGGAGTTCCCATTCTTCCGCCTTACTACTCGTTGCGGCTGCTGCCCTACGTGGTTCCCAACATCGCGACGTGGAAACGCCGCATGTTGCGGGAAAAGGACGTATCGGACGCGATGTTCTGAGCCGGCAGCAGCGTTCCCCAGCACCGGCAATTCCTACGAGGACTTTTTCATGTCATTGCGAGAAACATTCGAGACTCACAAGGACCGCCGCTACATCATGTTCGGCGGCAAGGGCGGACTGGGCAAGACCACCTTCTCCGCCGCCACGGCGTACTGGCTGGCGAAGCAGGGGCATAAGGTGCTGGTCTTCTCCGTCGATCCCCAGGCGTCGCTCAGCGACATCTTTCAGCGCGACATTTTTGGCAAGGGCGCGGTCGAGATCATGCCCAATCTCTACGCCCAGGAGGTCGATGCCGACCGTCACATCCGCGAATACCAGGACCAGATCCGCAAAAAGATCCGCGACATGTATGGTCTGGATGCCGTGCCCGAGGAAATCGAGCAGTACATTCAGGCGGCGTCGGCCGAACCTGCCATGGAAGAGTCCGCCATCTTCGACGCGGTGGTCGATATCGTGGTGAGCGGCGAGTACGACTATTACATCTACGATCTGGTGCCTCTGGGGCACGCACTCTACTACCTTTCCATGGCTAAGGTGTACGACGAGTGGATCAATCGCATCACCCGTTTGCGCCAGGAGATGGCCGAGCACGAAGAGATGGTGGCGCGAATCAAACGCCAGAAGACCACCGAAGAAGACCATATTCTGACCGAACTGCAATACATAAAGGACCGCATCAACCAGTCCTCCCGTATTTTGACGGACAAGGAAAAGACGGCGTTCTTTTTTGTGATCGTGCCGGAGGAGATGATCATCCTGGACACGGAAAAGGCGGCCCAACTGTTCGCCAAATTCGATGTTCCGATTGTCGGGTATGTGGTGAACCGGGTGCTTCCGGCGGACCTGGCCGGGCAGGTCATGCCGCCCTACCTGGAGAAGCGTCTCGCCATGCAGGGAGAATACTTGCAAAAAATTGACAAGGTTTTCGGTAAGCAAGTCGTGGGGCGGGTTCCGGAACTGGAGCGCGACGTTACCGGTTTGGCGATGATCGAAAAACTGGCCAATATTATGTACGGCAATGGAACACGGTAGAGCTGGCCACTTAAAGGCCCAGCTCGCTTTGAAAGGGCACGGCTTCAGCCGTGCCGCAACGGGGCGCGTGCAACGAAATGGGCTTTAGCCCCTGAGGAATTCGCCGTTGCTCGAAACGCGAAGTCCCTCAGCGGCTAAAGCCGACTCAAGAGATGACAAAACGGCACGGCTGAAGCCGTGCCCCTTCAAGTCAAAGGAATCATGAATGTCTGAGATAAAACAGAGCTTTACGGAATTTGTGACAGCCCATCCCAAAATGAAGTTCATGTTCTTTGGCGGCAAGGGCGGCGTCGGCAAGACGGTGATGGCGGGCGTCACCGCCCTGCACCTGGCGCGAGAAGGCAAGCGGACCATGCTGGCCTCCACCAATCCGGTGCACAGCTTGAGCGGGCTGCTGGACCAGAACGTGTACGGAGCGCCCACCCCGGTCAAGGGTGTCCCCAACCTGTGGGCGTACGAGATCGACACCAAGGAGACCATCGAACGCTCCAAGCAGGACATCAAGACCAAGATCCGCTGGTTCCTCAAGTTCGCCGAAATTTCCACCCAGGCCGACTCCTTTGTCGAGAGCGCCACCATGAATCCGGCCTTCGAAGAATCGGCGATGTTCGAGAACATGGTTGACCTGATGTTCAAGAACGAATATGACGCCTATGTCTTCGATACCGCGCCTACCGCCAATGCGCGCCGTTTGCTGGGAATGAGCAAGGTGTATGCGCTTTGGGTGAACAAGATGGTGAAATCGCGCGCGGAGGCGCAGTCCCTGCGAGAACTGCTGTCCTTCACCAAGAAGAAGCAAACCGACCCGCTGATGGAGTACTTGGTCGGTTTTCGCGAACGGATCTCAAAGGCGCGAGATTTGCTCACCGACGCCGAACAAACCGCGTTCTTCTTTATCACCCTGCCGGAAGCGTTGCCCATCGCCGTGATCAAACGCTTTATCCACTGGTTCCACGATTTCGGTATCCCCGTCGGCGGGGTCATCGTGAACATGGTGATCCAGAAAGACCAAGTCAAGGCCAATTCGCCCGAGTTTGTCCGCAACCGGGTGGCCATGCAAGACGGATACATGCAGGAAATCTGGCGCGACTTCGACAATGTGCGCGCGGTGGTGCCTCTGCTCGATAACGAAGTGCGCGGGACGGAGGCGCTTCAAGGCGTCGCGCGATACGTGTTTCCTGCCAAACAGGAGATCAGTTCTCCCATGGACGCGGTCCGCTAGCTCTGCTCGTGCACGGGCTGCGCCTCCGGCGGCCGGCGCGCCGGACGCGCCGTTGTAAGCATCATCTCCGTGGTGGCTGAACCCGAGCGCCGCCAAATCGTCGGCTCGGGCGCAGTCCCCAGAGGTGCTGGCCACGCGACGCCTTACCAGGCAACTTCCACAGGTGGATCTATATTCAATAATCCAGCGATTACAAGGTTAACGATGAATACTCTGATGGTTGCTGTTGTCGTCATTGCCTTTTGCAGTCTTCCTGCCTTGGCCTCCGATGAGAGCTTTGGTCCGAGCAATCCGTTCTTTGCGCCCAGTTCACTGCCATTTCAGGCGCCTCCCTTCGACAAGATCAAGGATGGGGACTACCAACCGGCGATTGACGCCGGGATGGCGGAGGAACGCAAGCAAGTTCAAGCGATTGCGGACAATCCGGCGCCGCCAACCTTCGAGAACACCATTGTCGCAATGGAAAAAGGCGGCCGGTTGTTGCGCCGGGTGGGGGCGGTATTTTTCGCGGTTACCAGCGCGAATACCAATCCCGTGCTGCAGAAGGTAAGGTCAGACGAGGCACCCAAACTGGCGGCCCACCGGGATGCGATCTACCTTGACGCAAAGCTGTTTCAACGCGTGGCAACGATCTATAAGGAGCGCGACACTCTCAAGCTCGATCCCGAGTCGTTGCGCCTGGTTAAGTATTACTACGACGAATTCGTACACGCGGGCGCCAACCTCAGCGAGGCCGACAAGACCGAACTCAAGAAGCTCAACCAGGAGCTGGCGACCCTTTCCAACACCTTCAGCACGAAGCTGCTGGCCGCCACGAAAGACGCCGCGTACGTGACTACCGACAAAACGGCGCTGGCCGGCCTGGGCGACGCGGAAGTCAACGCTGCTGCCGAAGCTGCAAAGGGCCGCAAGGTGGACGGGTTCGTCCTTGCTTTGCAGAACACGACGCAGCAGCCCGATCTGGTCTCTCTGCGCAATCGCTCCACTCGCCAGGCGCTATTCACAGACTCCTGGGGTCGCGCCGAACGCGGCGATGCCAACGATACCCGTGACACCATCGCACGCATTGCCCAGCTTCGCGCCCAGAAAGGCAAGCTGCTCGGTTATCCCAACTTCGCCGCCTGGAAGCTGGAAGACCAGATGGCAAAGACGCCGCAAGCGGCGCTGAAGTTCATGGACGCACTGGTGCCCGCCGCCACCGCCCGCGCCGCCAGCGAAGCCCAGGACATTCAGGCGGTGATCGACGGCCAAAAGGGTGACTTCAAGCTGCAGCCGTGGGATTGGGACTTCTACGCCGAGCAGGTACGGAAGGCCAAGTACGATCTCGACGAGGAACAGGTCAAGCCCTATTTCGAGCTGAACAATGTGCTCCAGAACGGTGTCTTCTACGCGGCGAACCAGCTCTATGGACTGACCTTCAAGGAACGCACGGACCTGCCAATGTACGCCCCGGGCATGCGCGTATTCGAGGTATTTAACGCCGACGGCAGTACGCTGGCGCTCTTTTACTGCGACTATTTCAAGCGCGACAACAAACAAGGCGGCGCCTGGATGACCAACTATGTTGACCAGTCCAAGCTGCTCAGCACGCTACCCGTGGTCGCCAATGTCGCCAATTTCGCCATGCCGGCTGCCGGCGAGCCTGCTCTGATCACCTCGGACGATGTCAGGACGATGTTCCATGAATTCGGTCACGCGCTGCACGGCATGTTTTCCAAAACCGAATACCCCAGTCTGTCCGGCACCTCAACCGCGCGCGACTTCGTAGAGTTTCCGTCACAGTTCAATGAGCACTGGGCCACCTACCCAACCGTCTTCCAGCACTACGCCAAGCATTACAAAACCGGAGCGCCCATGCCGACGGAGTTGGTGGAGAAGATCAAGAAGTCCGTCACCTTCAACAAGGGCTACGACACCACCGAGTTGCTGGCTGCGGCAGAACTGGACATGAAGTGGCATACGCTTCCGGCAACTGCGCCCCTACAGAAGCCGGATGCGTTTGAAACCGAAGCTTTGCAGCAAACCGGGCTTGCGATCAGTTACGTGCCGCCGCGTTACCGTTCCAGCTACTTCAGCCACATCTGGGGCAGCGGATACGCGGCCGGTTACTACGCCTATCTGTGGACGCAAATGCTGGACGACGACGCTTATCAATGGTTCGAAGACCACGGCGGCCTGACTCGTGCCAACGGCGACCGCTTCCGCGACATGGTGTTATCGCGTGGCAATACCGAGGACCTGGAGAAGCTGTACGTTGCATGGCGCGGGGCGCAGCCCAGCATTGAACCCATGCTTAAGTATCGTGGGTTGGCGCCGGGCGGTACTTCCAAGTAAGCCGCTAGAGCTGGTCTCATCAATGAGTTTTGAAAGGGCACGACTTTAGTGAGTGCGTGAAAACTATATTTCGACAGCGGAAGTGGGATGAGGTGGCTGGGAACCCCAGCGCCGTAGGCGGGAAAGAGTCTAGCCCAGCAGCGCGGGGTCAGATGTTCCCAAGAAATCTGAGTGCCTTCAGGCACGACAGGTCTCGTCCTAAAAACAAATTGCCATTCCTTCTTCGTTCTGCCGTGCCCGGGGTACTCTGGATTTGTGAACGGTGACTCACCCCGGCCTGAAGGCCGGGGCTATCACTTTCGTCGCGCAGAGCGCGACTGGTGTTGCACGACTGCGCATCCATCGAATCCGTTCTAAGTTTCCACCACGCCGTCGAACAGGTCGGTCTCGAATTTGGCTTCGCGCGGATCGCGGGTGGCGGCGAGGTGATACATCTCCGATGTGCCCAGCCGCTCCCCAAGGTTCTGTTTTACTCTCTCGAACAGCGGCTTCTGGGTGGTGTGCTGCTGAAATGCCTGCGCTTTCTTCTCGAACCGCTCTTTGCCAATTTCGATACGCGCGGTCACCGGCGGCGGCGAGATCGGTTGCCGGTCCGGCAGAACCAAATCGGCGGTTACGTAATACAGCTTCTGTGCTCGATGCGGCGTGAGGCCCTGCTCAAGCTGCTCGGGATAGCGGTCGGGACGGCCCGCCCATTCGAACGCCACAGTTGCGAAGACGCCGGCCATAGCGTGGTCCAGGTGACCAGTGAGGCCGCCATCCGGGCCGAAGGTAAGCACCACGTGCGGGCGGATCTGGCGGATGCGGCTCACGATGTCCCCGACTACTTGGTAGAGATCGGCGCGATCGAGCTTGCTGTCCGGATAGTCCAGCGCCTCGCAATGGCTGACGTTCAGCAGCTTGCACGACGCCGCCAGTTCCGTGCGGCGTAACGCTGCGAGTTCGTCGTCAGTGCGGGCGGCGCCGCGGTTGCGGGCAGCGGTTCCGGCGGTCAGGCAGACGACGGAAGTCTCGACCCCGCGCTCGTGGTAGAGCAGCAGTGTGCCGCCAAATGCGCCGGCTTCGTCATCGGGATGAGCAGTTACGCAGAGGAGTTTCAGCATGAGCCGTATTGGATGAACGCTCCCGCCTGACCGGTTCACCGACTGAATACATCCGACAGTGGGTGAGAGATCGCGTATCACTCGTGCAATGGAAGCTGGCCTCGGCGGGCCCGTTTTGAGCCATCAAGGAACTGTGAACGTTACCACCAGAGGCGCGATCGGCAACAATGCGGATTGACAAGGAGTTTATTCTGAAGGCACTCGGATGGAAGGACTAATCGCAAGTGCCAAATTTCAGGTTGTGGCTAATGATTCGTCGGATAAAGCGTGAAGTTAGGAGACTTGCTCGCCTATATTATCCAGATGCTGAGGTTTCGAGCTACGGTGTGACGCATATCGATCCCCGGAATCTCGTCATCCTAATTCTCACCAAGACAGACGAGCAACGTGACCGGCTTGGCCGAGAGCTTCTACCATATGAGCGAGTTCGGGCCGCGCTGGTGCAATTCTCATATCCGGCAGATGCGATTCCAGGCGTGCGTTTCGTCTTTGAATCACGAGAAACTGTGGGCTACGGTGGGGATTTATACCACTCTCTTAAATGACCCGCCCTGTGGAAATCAGACTGCCCCCCCGCTACAACCCTTGCCAAACCCCGCCAAATCCGCAATAATGAATGAGTTGTTGCCTCCAGGTATGTGAGGTCCAGTGAGCGCCACGCTGCGTTCATTGGGGTGTGGTAGCGGCGCTAGCGACCGCTGGAGCACCCGGTCTCGCCTGAGGAATAGCTGCGCCGCCGGCGCATTCCAACTCCAAGTTTGAAGCTGCCGTATTCGACTGGGGAGGGAAGGCGTACTCTGAACGGGCGCTGACTAGCAGGAAAGGAAACACTCTGTGTTAATGATTCGTCTGTCGCGCCGCGGTGCGCGCAAGCAGCCTCACTACCGCATTGTCGTCATTGAGAAGGACCGCGCGCGCGATGGCCGCTCGGTGGAAGTGGTCGGCACCTATAATCCGCGGACCAATCCCGCCAGCATCGAGCTGAAGCGCGAGCGCATTGACTATTGGACGTCGAAGGGCGCCCAGTTGTCGGACCGCGTGCGCAAGCTGGTGGACAAGGCGCCGGCTCCGGGTGAACCGGCTCCGACTGAACCGGCTCCGACCGCTGTCGCTTAGCAAAGGGAACTCTTCGATTCCGACAGGAGCCACTTGATGACGAACACTGCCCCCAATATGACTGCTCTGGTCGAACTCCTGGCCAAGGTATTGGTCGAGAAGCCGGATGAGGTCGAAGTGGAAGCCTTCGAGGAAGATGGCCAGACGGTGCTGGAGCTGGTGGTGGCGGAAAGCGATCTGGGAAAAGTGATTGGCCGCCAGGGACGCACGGCGCGCAGTCTGCGCAATATCGTGCACGCGGCCGCCTTGCGCACCCGCAAACGCTACCAGTTGGAGATCGTGGAATAAGCGAGTACATCACTATCGCTCGCGTGCTCGGGCCGCAGGGACGTCGTGGCGAAGTCCTGGCAGCGTTGCACACCGACTTTCCGGAGCGCTTCGCCGAACGCCGGAAGTTGTCGGGCTTGGCAGCCGATGGGAGTCGCCGCGAGTTGCAGATCGAAGACCACTGGTTCCACAAGGGCGGCGTGGTACTGAAGTTTGCGGGCGTGGACAGCATCAGTGACGCCGAGCAGCTTGCAAAGTTGGAGTTGCAGGTACCGCTGGAGCAGCGGACGGAGTTGGAGCCGGGCGCGTCGTATGTAAGTGAACTCATCGGCTGCGAAGTTTGGGTTACGAAAGCTGGCGATCCGGAATTGCTGGGCACGGTTTCCGATGTGCAGTTTGGCGCGGGTGAGGCTCCACTGCTCATGGTTAAGAGCCAGGTCAATCAGCAGGAAATTTTGCTGCCCTATGCGGAAGAGTTTGTGAAGTCGGCTGATCTGGTGGCGCGTCGCATCGAGATGCAATTGCCCGAAGGGCTGCTGGAACTGCAGGCGCCGCTGAACGTCGAAGAGAAAGCGCGGCAGAAGACCGAAGCCGACGAGGCCCGGGCTGCGGGTGAGCGGCGCAAGGGCCGGTAGTAAGCAAGTTTGAAATAGGCCAGGTTTGAAGCTGGCAGGTTTGAAGTAAGCAGGCTTGAGGTAGGCGGGTTTGAAAGGGCACAGCTTTAGCTGTGCCGTGGAGAGCAATAGATAGATGGGGCTTTAGCCCCTGGCGGTCGCGGCACAATGAAGTTCGAGATCCTGACGATTTTTCCGGACTTCTTTCGCGGGCCGCTGGATTACGGCATTGTGCGCAAGGCGCGCGAGGCCGGGCTCATTGAAATTGGAATCCACGATCTGCGGGCGTTCACTCACGATCGCCATCGCACGGTGGACGATCGGCCGTTCGGCGGCGGCGAAGGCATGGTGCTCAAGCCGGAGCCCATCTTCGAGTGCCTGGAATCGCTGGCGGTTTCGCCGCGAGCAGAGCGTGAACAAATAGCCGCGCGTGAGACTGTGATCTTGTTGTCGCCGCAAGGCCGATTGTTCACGCAGGGCGTCGCGCAAGAGCTGATGGACCGCAAGCGCGTAGTGCTTATCTGCGGGCGTTACGAAGGCGTGGATGAGCGGGTCAGCGAGTACCTTGCCGACCGCGAGATTTCCGTCGGCGACTTCGTGCTGAGCGGCGGCGAGCTGGGCGCGGCGATTATCGTGGATGCGATAAGTCGGCTGGTGCCGGGCGCGCTGGGCAATGAGGCGTCGTCGCAGCAGGAGTCGTTTACGGCATCGGCCGCGGGGCAGGGAAGCCGGGCGCCGGGCCAGCCGCCGAACTCGACTTGCGGATCGGGTGGGCTGTTGGATTACCCGCATTACACGCGTCCGGCGGAATTTCGCGGGATGCCGGTTCCTGAAGTGCTGGTGAATGGGAACCACGACGAGATTCGGAAGTGGCGGCGCCGCTGCGCGCTGGAAAAAACGTTGCATAATCGGCCTGACCTGTTGCGCGACGCCGAGTTGAGCAGGGAAGACCGCAAGATGTTAGCGGAGATTGAGGCGGAGCCGGAATGAGCATGAAATTCGAGCGGAAACGCTGGCGAAACATGCTTAATTCCGAGAATAGGGGTCCTTCGACTCCGCTTCGCTTCGCTCAGGATGACAGAATCGCTATTTGCTAGTTGCTGATGGCTAGCTGCTAATTTCTGCCGCCGCGAGGCGTGCGACACGGAAGGAAAAGAACAATGTCGAACTCACCTATTATTGACCGGCTCCTCGCTAAAACGCGGCGTACCGACCTCCCCGATTTCAAACCCGGCGACACGGTCCGGGTACACGTGAAGATCAAGGAAGGCGACAAGGAGCGCCTGCAGGCGTTCGAAGGCCTGGTCATCTCCAAGAGCCACGGCAGCCAGCCCAGCTTCACGGTGCGCAAGATGAGCTTTGGCCAGGGCGTCGAGCGCATCTTCCCCACCAATTCGAAGGTCATTGAGAAAATCGATGTGTTGCGCTCGGCCCACGTGCGCCGCGCCAAGCTGTACTACCTGCGCGCGCTGCGTGGCAAGGCTGCCCGCCTCCGCGAAGTGGATACCAAACGGAAGTAGGGGTTCCGAGGTCGATGCTTAGGATTGGGTGGTGCAGGCCTTCAGGCCTGCTTCGCCCGTGGCCTGATGAATTTCAGTGCCGTGTGGGTCGCAGAAAAACTCACGACCTTGACGTCGACCAAGCCCGCTGCTCTGCCGGCTTCCAGGACCTGGAGTTCTTTGATCTCCTGTCGCCCCTTGGGATAGACAATCCATAGCGCGCCGGCACTCGCTAGAGAGCCGATGAGCTTCTTGATCCGAGTGAGTCCCGCAGCTTTGTCCACTCCGAAGAAAACCAGGTCAGAATCCCTGAGCGGCGTTGCTTCGGAGAAGGTTTTCGCCTGCTTGCGAAGGTCGTTTGCGAAATCGCCATCCCCCATTGCCACCATGGAGATCGTCAGGCCCGGCTTGATGCCCAGCTTCTCAGCGGTGCTCTTGGGGTGCAGGAGCTTGTGGGCCCACTTCGCGGCCTGCTCGCCTAGTTCGAAGACGGCCGAGCCATCGGCCCACTTAAGGTACAGCTCGCCGTCGCGAGCCACAACGGATTTCAGGGACGTCAGTGGAATCTTCAGCCGAGGCTCGCCGCGAAAGATGATTTCATTGGTTTCCAGTAGCGCTTTGCCGTTGGCTGTCTTGCCGCCGGTACGCACCGAGCACAGTAGTTCGCGTCCCATCGTCCCCCCAGGCGTTAGCAGGAGCATGTTCATAACACCCAGCGAGCCCAGCCGGCAAGAATTTTCTGCAGACACACGAAACCCCGCTTGAGGGGGCAGGCGGGGTTTCGAGTCGCGACTCCAGTCGCGCTGTTCAGCGGATGAATTTTGACAGTTCTCGCGTTATGCCCTGGAGGCCAACTCCAACAGGCCTACCGCCATGGCAATCCACAGGGCAAAGGCCACGACGTTCAGGGTGACGCGGATCACACCGTTGTCGATTAGCCAGTTATATTTCGCGTCCATATTGGTCTCCTTTAGAAGCGGCTCTCACCCCAACAAACGCACCTTATGGTATCTGCCGGGACTTCGGGTTTGGATTTGCGACCGGCTTGCCCTGAGGCCCTTACCGGATCAACTTCTGTAGCTATATACGTGCGAGCAGGAGAAACGTTCCGTGAAAAGTCGGTGAATTGCACTATTAGAGGTTCAACCGCTGCATGGCCGATGCAGGAGCTTTTAGCGAAGTGGAACGGCTATTTTGGCTGGGTTGCGATCTCGCCCAGTTCCCAATATTTCCTCAACAGGGTGTCGGGAACGGGCACGGTCCTCCCGCTCAGCATGTGCTTCAGTTGCAGCGCATTGACTGCCGCCTTGCCCTCGAAGTGGTTGTTGGCGATCACGAACGTCTTCTTGGCCTTGGCCGCGATAGTGTCGATGCGGCCCTTCCACTTCTCCAGTTCCGGCTGGGTGTACAGATAGTTGTAGCGGTCACTGCCTGAGTCGCTATCGAACCATTGTTCGTAGTTGCGGCCATGCAGTCGCACATAACCCAGACCGGAGGTTACATGCTCGGTCGGTCCGATGGATTTTCCGAGCCGCGGCTGGTCGATGTTGCAGAAGGCCACGCGCTTGTCCGCAAAGTAGCGTAGCGTGCCTTCGTTGGTCCAACTGTTGTGCCGCACCTCAACCACCAGCGGATAGTGCTTGAACTTTTCGATCAAGGCATCGAGATAGTCACGGTTCGAGTTGGTGTTCTTGAACGAAATAGGGAACTGGGCCAGCACCGCGCCCAGCATGTCTTCGCCGGCGATAGAGTCGAACCCGTCCTTGGCCAGCCGCTCGTCTTCGTCATTGGCGCGAATCGTCTCCGACGATGTGCTCTCCACCACGGCAATCGGCGAATGGGTGAAGGCTTTGTTGAGCTTGGCAGTGAAGAGAAAGCCGGGGTTGACGCCCCTTGCCTTGCGGCACCACAGCTTGCCCCACTCCGGCTTGATGTGACCGTAGAACGAGGTGTTGATCTCGATCACGTCGATATAGCGCGCCAGGTATTCCACCGGGTGCTCAGACTTCTTGATCTGCGTGGGATAGACGATGCCTTCCCAGTCCTTATACGACCAGCCTGCGGTCCCAACGTAAATCCGGCTCTCTTCTGGCATCCCGCAGCGAGGTTAGCACAGAGGCGGCGGCCGGCGGCGGACCGGCTTCCAGGCGAGAGAGATGGCTGGTCAGGACGGACGTCAATAGGTGACCATAATCACCCAGTACATTCCCCCGGGACTGCTCGCACTGGACGCGAAGCACGCGCTCAATGAATAACTGGTCGGCAAAGGCTGCGACAAGGCATCCGTCACATTTGCGGGAAGCTGGGCGACGTCAGCAGTCGACCAGACAAACACCCTACGCACGCCGGGAATTTGCCGTGCTGCAGCAGTATCCGGTTTGTCCTTCGCTGCCATATCGCAGGCCACTGGCTGCAATTGCGGACGCGGTTGGGGCAAGGGCTCTGGTATTCCACGGCTCGCGGCATATTTTGCAATAGCGGTTTGCACGGCCGCGGCGGCATCGGCGTTGGACAAGTTCGGCAGGACGCGCGCGAAGTCTTCGGTGACGTAAAGGTAATTGCCGCTGCGCACTACGCCGACGCCGACAGAGTCAGATCGGGGATCGAGGATTGCGCCGCGATGGGCTGGCGAATCCAGCAACGCCTGGTGAGCAGTGGGCGGGTCCTGGGCCAGGGCCACGTTTTCGCTTTCGCGGTCCGAGCGCACATTCTCGCTTGCCAGTCGAACGTCGAGAGCCGGCTCTCCCGGAAACTGGTGTGACAGCTTTTTGTGCTGCGCCATCAGTACACTGTGTTTGCGCGCTGCGTCGGTCAGCGGCTGATTGGAGCGGACTGGCTGGAGCCGTACTTTTGCGCGCTCCCGATTGATCAGGTCAACCAGTTGCTGTTCGGCGGCCGGATCGAACTGCACTGGAGACGCCTGGCCAGGGGAATCCGGTCGTCCTACATGAGCATCGTTAGAAATCTTGCCTGGGCCGGATGTACTCTCGTTGTTCGGCGCTGCCGGGCCAGCAATGGACACAAGCTGCGAGGCTGGGGGCGAACTCGCAGGAGTCTTATCTGGGCTAGTCCCGATTTTGGCGGGCCCCGGCGGCAAAGCGGCCGATGCTGGAGCCGGCCCCTCGCTGGGAATCCATCCATCCTGTAGCCGCTTGAGCACCGTGGGATTGTCGACCATCGCAACCTGCGAGCCCCTCGGGGTGATGGTAAGGTTGATACCCAGCGCGGACAGGTCATAGAGCCTTCCGCCGACCCGGCCGTTGCCGCGCGACAACAAAGTGGCCCTGGAAACAAAAGCCGCCGAGGCATCGGGCGACCAGCTCTGCTGCTTGTCCTGCTGGATCATGCGATTTGCCAGCATCAGCAACCGCTCCTGCTCATCCGGCTCCCGCGCCGCTTGTTTATGGAAGGCCTCGACATCCTGAAGAAAAGCGGCGTGCTGTTTTTCGGTGGCGGCGCTTCCGCGCTCGACCATCATGTCGTGGCAAAACAGCACTGCCTGTTCTGACTGCAAGCCAAACTCGGTTGCCGTGGACTGTGCGGCATTGATCTGCAGCCCCACCTGCTCAACTTGAACGTGCTGAAAAGCTGGTTCATTGCCCAGTTGGAGAAGGCGGCGCTTCCAGGTGCGATCAACTGTGTTGCGGCCGCCCAGCAGTCGTTCCGACGCAATCGTAAAGGAAGCCGTGCAGGGGATGTGCATGGTTTTGGTCAGCCACGCCGTGTCCCTCCCTATGATCGCGGCAAAACGTTCCGGGTCCTGGTGCTGGAATTTCAACAGCAGAGGTTGCAGAGTGCAGTCGCGAAAGTTCCAGGACCCGCTTCCGAAGGTTATGTTTCCATCGGGTGCTCGGACGGCGGAGAAGGGATCGGTGCCTCCGTTGTCGAGCAGGCTGGTGAGAAGAATCGCCTTCCACGTCAGATCGTCTCCTCCCCAACGCCCGATCGCGGCCTGGAGGTAGGGCACGGTAAATCCGAACATTTCAGCAACTGCCGTCAACGAGGGGTCTGGCTGGTTCTCTTCTGCTGCAGCCGACCCGAAATAATCGGCTGCCGCGCCAGCTCTGAACCCAACCGTTTGCAGGTGAGCCTCCGCCGTTCCGCGTGTGGGACGGTTATTTCTGGAGGCGGGAGGGCGTACGGGCGTTTTCTTCTGGGCCGCCGCGGTGCGGTTCAGGTTGGCGTGGATCGCCAGCATGCCGGAACCGCTTTCCAGCATGGCCTTGTCACCGCGTTTCGCCAGGATGACGGGATCGTAATTGTCCTGTTCGTTGTCGAAGGGAGGGACGCGGATGCGCCCGTCATAGGGAGAGATGAACGCCAGGTCCAGGCCATTCGGCGCGCTCATTAGCAGCAGCGTCACCCATGCAGCCGGCTTGGTATTGGGTGCGAGCTTGAGCCTGGCTTTTCCGTTCTGATCGGTGAATTCCGGAGATCCGCTGTCGCCCGCCGCCCCGATGCGTACGTTGGCAAAAGGGTGCTGCTCGGTGTCCATCACCACCAGTACCAGCACACCCTCTTCGGCAAGGACGGTGCAGGCCAGGAGCGCGAAAATGATCAGCAGCAGGACAGCCCGCCAGCCAGGGGCGAATCCGTCGACGTCCATTGAAAGATCTTTCTCTCGCCCTAAATCCTTCCCGACGAAGTTAGTTGTGTTGCAACAGAATAGTGCATGGCGAGTCTCCCGCCGGACACCACAAATTGGCTGCATGGTACCCAGCCTTCTCGGCATGCAGTTGAACTTGTTGCCCGTCCGACGCATGGGCGGGCAGCGAAAAATTCCCCGACGCCTTGGTGACCTGGGCCTCGGAATCGTCTCCGATCAAACTCACGGTAGCGCCTTCAATCGCCGTCTGCTGGTCATCCTCGACGATCCCGATGACCTTGGCCGAGCGATCGTTGGCCAGCGACAGCGTCACGCTGGGATTGTGGTCGTCGCCCAGCTGGAGCGGCGTCTGGCCCTTCAAGAACGCCTCGTCCTTGGCAGCGTAGAACGTCACCTTGCCGTCGAGCGGCTTGGTGTCCTTGGCGATGACGAACAGCCAGCCGCCTTCGACCTTCATCGGCTCTCCGCCGATCGAGGACCAGACTCTGGCGTCGCTCAGTGGCGTCTGGTGTGCGTCCACTACGATGATCCTGACGCGGTAGGACTCGCTGCCAACATTCGACGTGGCGCGTGAAATTGCCGCCCCATAGCCGATCACGCCGCCCAGCATAGCGAGGTACATCACCGCCTTGATTTTGGCATCGGCGTCCTTGAAGAACACGTAGCCCAGAACGCCGAGAAACAAAATCATCAGCGCGAGAATACCCAGAGGACTCTTCGATGCGGCCTGGATAATGCCAGTCCAATCCTTGGGCATCAGATCGGAACCTTGCAGCATTATCATCGCTATCGGCACAGCTTCCTCCTGGGCGAGCATCGAATTGGTTCGCGAAGCTCTGGACAAAGTCGAGGTTCGGGTAGAGCCGGTCTTCAGGCCGGCGTCTAACTCATCCTTATTAATGGGGGCGTCTGTCCCTTAAACACCCCAGGCTCTTCCAAAACCTCCTTAGACGAGTGCCAGAAACTTATCTCGACCTGCCCGCGCTGTCAATGAAGTTTCACCTATAGATAACCCCATTTCCGTTCCGGTCGCTCCCAACATACAATTCTTAGGGAACTCCTGATGACCAATCTTGCCTTGATTCTGGCCGCCATCGCCGGTGCATTGCTGGGCGCCGCGTTCGCTACGCTGCTGGCGCGCTCGAAAAGCGCTGCTGTGGTGGAGCGGAACAGCGCCCTTGCGCAGGAGTTGGCAGCCGTCAAGGCGGATTCCGCTCTCAAGCAGGCCGAAAGCGCAGCCTTGCTCGCGGCCAAATCGGCGCTGGAGGCCACGCTCGCTGCCGAGCGTCAATCATCGAAAGAAAACCTGCAACGCTTTTCCGAAGCCCGGGTTGAGTTGGAGAACAGCTTCAAGGCGCTGGCCAACTCCGCGCTCCAGACCAACAACGCTAATTTCCTCGAACTGGCCAGAAGCACGCTGGAAAAATACCAGTCGGAAGCCAAAGGCGAGTTGGAGAAACGCGAGAAGGCGGTCGAAACGCTGGTGAAGCCCATCGCCGACTCCCTCAAGCAGGTGGATGAGCAGGTCAGGGAACTGGAGAAGGCGCGGTCGGAAGCCTATGGCACGCTCACCGCGCAAGTGTCGTCGCTGCTGGACACGCAGAAAGTTCTTCAGACCGAAACCGGCAATCTAGTAAAGGCTCTGCGTGAGCCCCAGGCGCGCGGCCGATGGGGCGAGTTGCAACTGCACCGCGTGCTGGAGCTAGCCGGCATGTTGGAATACTGCGATTTCAAGGAGCAGGAAACCATCACTGGGGACGACCGCCGCTACCGTCCTGACGTGATCGTCGACTTGCCCGGCGGAAAGCAGATCGTGGTCGATGCCAAAGCCCCGCTGACGGCTTATCTTTCCGCGTTGGAAGCGCCGGACGATCCCACCCGCAACGCGCGTCTGGCCGATCACGCGCGCCAGATCAGGCACCATATCGACACCCTGGCGGGCAAAGCCTACTGGGCACAATTGCCGGCTACGCCGGAATTCGTCGTGCTGTTTCTGCCGGGCGAGGTCTTCTTCCGCGCCGCTCTCGATGCCGACCCGGAGTTGATCGAATACGGGATCAATCAGAAGGTCATGGTCGCTTCACCCACGACGCTGATTGCCCTGCTTAAGGCCGTCGCTTACGGTTGGAACCAGAAAAATCTGGCCGAGAGTGCCCGCCAGATCAGCGTAGCTGGGCGGCAGCTGTATGAGCGCCTATGCACCATGACTGGGTACGTCGAAGACATGGGCAAGAAGCTCAGCGGGGCCGTGAAGGCCTACAACGAGATGCTGGGCTCGATGGAGCGCCGCGTGTTTCCCCTGGCGCGCAAGTTTCCCGACCATGACCGCTCGCTGCTCCCCGACTGGCTGCCCGAGATCGAGCAGATCGAGAAGACCCCGCGCGAGCTGGAAGCGCCCGACTGGCATGAAACTACGGAGGAACCGGCCCTGCCCTTCGCCAGCGACAAGCCGGAAAGCTCCAAGAGCTAGCTTGCAGAGCGACGGGAATATGAGCAAGACGACTACTTCCGGCAAAACGCCTAGTCCTTTTACTACGAGTTGCGTGTCTCCGCCGGGCCGCCCTGGGTCATTGCGATGTGCCGCCGACGTTCGCTCTGACTAACCGCGCCCACGCTGCCCGGCCAATCTTCCACACCACCCATAACAGCGCGCCGACGGTCAGCGCCCACAGCAGAATCAGCGGCAGCTTGATAACGACCGCCACCACCCAATCCATCCACTCGCCCAGGCCGACCAGCAGCTCGCGTACCGCAACTTTCGCGTTGTACAACGGCCGCCAGTGGAGGCCAAACACTCGAGTATCGGACTCCTGCGCCAGCGTAATGCTTACCGCCGACATCTCGATGTCGTGCGTCATGATCTGAATTTGCGCCTGCAGACGCTCAATCCGGTCGCGCACGTCGCTGAGTTTCCCCGACACCTCCAGCGTATCGGGCACAGTGTGCGCCTGCTGCATGATCGCCAGGTACTGTTCTTCTTCCGCCCGCAGATTGCGCAGGTGGGCTGCGTTGTCGTAATACTCCCGGGTGACATCGCGCCCGCTGACCTGCTCACGGTCGGTCCGCACCGCCAGCTTCTTATATTCCGCCAGTGCATTTTCCAGTCCCGACGCCGGCACCCGAACCACGAGCGTCGCGGACACGGACCCGCCGCCTCCTTCGGTGATTTCCAGGTTATCGATTGCGCCCCCACCCGCTTCGGTGGTTCTCCGAATCTGCTCGGCAGCCGCTCGCACGTCGGCGACCGTCAATCCCAGTTCGGCGTTGTGGATGACCTTCCTATCCTGTACGGGGCTTGGGCTGTCGGGAGTCACGTTCGCCGCCGACAACACAAATTTCTCCGCCAGCGTGCTCTGCTGCAGCGCGCTCACCGTCGGGCTTGGCCACCGGCCGGAGAGGGCGGCCTCTTGGGAGGCTGGACGCGAGCGCATCAGGTTGGGCAGGCTCACAGCCGCGAAAAATAGGAGAAGCAGAAGTACACCTGCCGCCCACAACACCTTCCAACGCTTACTCATGAGGCCTCCCGTCCAGTGCCGCTTGCGGAGCGGCCTGGTCGCTGTTCGATTGCCTGCTTTCGAGGATGGAACGAGGCTGCCGGGCAAACTTGCAGCCCCGAACAATCGGCCGCGAATGCGCGACGATCTCAGTCGGGCGACCTGTCGCTGCCAACTGCACGGTCGCCTCGGCGTCAGTCCCGCCGGGCGGGACGAAGCCATGACAGCCCAGCACCCTTCGACTTCGCTCAGGGCAGGCTACGTCCGCAGGCGAAGTGACAGTTATATGACTAGTCTGCTGACTAGTTATATACTGCAAGCTGGAGGTGCAATGTGGCGGACTGGCAGGTGCAGGATGCGAAAGCCCGCTTCAGCGAGCTGCTGGAGACCACCCTCAAGAAGGGCCCCCAGGTGGTGACCCGCCGCGGCATTGAAGCGGCCGTGCTGGTTCCTATCGAAGAGTGGCGCCGTCTGCAAAGGTCGTCGCGCCCCGGTCTCAAGGCGCTACTGCTTGGCCCGGAGCCGCGTTTCAAGGACCTCGTTCCGGCCCGGCAAGCTCTCCGGAGGCGTAGGCCGACGAGCCTCAAATGAAAAGGTTCCTGCTGGACACCAACGTAGTTTCTGAACTGCTGAAGCCCAAACCTCACGGCGCTGTTCTCGCCTGGCTCAACCATTTGCGCGACGAGCAGTTGTTCCTTTCGGCGGTGACTCTGGGCGAACTGCAGGCCGGGATTGAGGTCACCCGTCGCCAGGACCCCGCCAAGGCAGCCGACATTGAACGCTGGGTTGATGACCTCGAGGCTTCCTACCAGGTCCTCGCCATGGATACGGCCTGCTTCCGGGAGTGGGGCCGGCTGATGGATGGCAAGTCAGACCACCTGATCGAGGATGCGATGATCGCTGCCACGGCCCGCACCCACGGCCTGATCGTCGCCACCAGAAACGAGGCCGACTTCAAGCAATTGAACGTGCCTCTGCTCAATCCCTTCAAAGCGAATCCATGATGAAGTAGGGTGGACGAATTGACTCGAACCCCGGCAGGCGATTTGAGTACTGGATGGTTAACATCAGGCGCTGACGACCAGACTTCCGGTTGCCGCCAACGACAGTCCAAGATCCGCTGACCCTAAACTCTGCTCGCAAGCTGGCTGTTAATCTCATTGGATGAGACCCGTTCGTGCAGACGCGCCACCAGTTCCTGCAACTCGTGGCTGAACTCCTTCCGGTCGCCTGCCGCTTGAACGGATTCACCAAAATGAATTCGGGCGCGAATGACTTTCTTCCCCAGCAGGTTCCAGGCATGGGGCAGGAACGTCATGTCTCCCCACCAGCAAACCTCCTGCCCCACGTCGCCTTCGTCCAGTGCGTATCCGATCGCGCAAGGGGTCACCATCGCTCCTGAGTCGATGGCCGGCTGCAGCATGGTGGAGTGAAAGCGCTGCACGCTCTGGCCGTCGCTGGTCGTGCCTTCGGGGAAAAGTACAACTGGCACGCCGCTGCTCAGGGAGTCGTTCACGCTGCGGTTGGCCCGGGCTGCGTCCGCTTTGTCGTGACGGCGGACGAACGCGCAACCCGCCCAGCGGGCGTAGCGGCCGATGAGGGCCCACTGCTCCACCTCAGCCTTGGAGACAAATACGCAGGGCAAGGCGGCGCTGAGGGCGAGAATATCGAGATAGCTGACATGATTGCTGACGATCATGCCGCGGGAAGGGAACTCTCCCGTGGCGAGTACCTGGATGTCGAGGGTGCGGACTCCGCGCGCGCAGCTCTCATGCAGCCAACGGGCACATTCGGCCCGGGAGGCATTCGGCCTTACCTTGCGATGTTGCCACAGGCCATAGAGCGCGGTGGCGAAGATAGCCAGCGCTTGTTTGATTTGCCGCGCTGTTCTCCTCAGGTCAGCCATGGTGTGGACGGCGCGTGCCGCGCCGGTTTTCCGAGTGTACCGGAATGGCGGGTCATGTTCGCAGGGGCGAGAAGCGAAGAGCGCATGGCAAGAGCCGCGGAGGAAAAGCTGGAAGCTAAGGAAGGTCTAAATACGCCAGATGGGAGCACCTCAGGGGCTAAAGCCATATCGGGCGTTTACAGACGGCCTGAAGACCGTTCCCTTCACCTGAAGGCCGTCCCCTTCAAAGGAGCAGACTGCATCAGAGCTTCCCTGAGAGCCAAAAGCCAAGCGGGCGGTTTTGACACTGCTTCCAAGTGGCTGCTACTATCGAAGTTCGGCGCGCAATTCCCTCCAAGCAAGCGTCCCCGTCGTCTAGCCCGGCCTAGGACATCGCCCTTTCACGGCGGTAACGCGGGTTCGAATCCCGCCGGGGACGCCAAATCAACAGCTTGCGGCAAGAGCTCGAACCTTGAGCGAACTGTTTTCTCCATTCGAATCGAAACTTTGTATAATCCGCACATGCAAGGAATACCTTGGAGCACAATTGCTCTCGGCTCGCTGTTGCTCTCGGCCTGCTCAATAGGAGGACAGGAAGTGAAATCTCCGCAACCTGAAAAGTCGAAGCCGCCTGTCAAAGTGGAGCAGCGCGGGCGCATCGTTGGAATCGGCGGTGTGTTTTTTAAATCCGCTGATCGTGATCAGATGCGCGAATGGTATTCGAAGCATCTTGGACTCACGGACAAAGGCGAAGGCGCGATGCTTCCGTGGCGCGAACACGACGACCCGCAAAAGGAACACGTTACAGTTTGGACGGTTTTTTCCTCCTCCACTAAGTATTTCGATCCCAGCCCCGCACCGTTCATGATCAACTACATCGTGGACGATATGGATGCTTTGCTCGACCGCTTAAAACAAGAGGGAGTCAAGATTGACCCCAAACGAATGGATGAATCCTACGGTCGCTTTGCCTGGATCTATGACCTGGATGGGAATAAGATTGAGCTTTGGCAGCCGCTGCCCGCAAAGCCCTAACGGCCTTCCACTGCACTTACTCAGTCGGTTTTCTGCTCAAACATTTGCGTCTGAACCGGCGGAATCAGGGTCCAATTGGACCCTGATTTTCAGTTGGGAAAATCCCGAGACAATTCGTGAGGAATATTCGCCTAGTCGTCTCAGCTAGCGCGGCTGGCCTCACTGCGGTGTGCCGCACAAGGTTCCGTTCAGATCGCATTGAGGAGAGATACCTTTCGCGCGCTGACCCTGATTCAGGCTATAAATCTCGTCATTCGTCTTCGTTTTCGGCGCGCAGCCGCAAATCTGGCTGGCGGCACAACTGAAGCCGACCTCGGTCTCCAGCCGCAAAATCTCTCCAACCGGATCTTTCTGAAGGCCTGCGCAGGCTTGAAGCACCAGGTCGAAGTCATTCGACGCGGTACAGAGGGTGGAATCGCAGGTAAAGCCAACTTCCACACCGTCGCTATTGACCGCTGCGTACTCGCCACATACCTCTTTGCAACTAATGTCGGCAGGCGGCGGC
>Ga0265313_10001270_pt1 | contig 23928 bp, 19 predicted proteins | sample 4123metaG_FD_203122 | JGI IMG/M metagenome (GOLD analysis project Ga0265313, IMG submission 203122) | Rhizosphere microbial communities from Carex aquatilis grown in University of Washington, Seatle, WA, United States - 4-1-23 metaG | ecosystem: Host-associated > Plants > Roots > Rhizosphere >...
ACAGGGGTGACCTTGAGGTCGTCGGGCGGGGCGATACCGCTCGCCTTCATGCCTTCGGCCAAGAGACCTTCTGAGAAGCTGCTCCAAGCCTCCGCGCTCGGCCAGAAGTCCACGATGCCGACCTGGCCGCTGATCTCGTGCGAGGAATGGAAAAGCATTCCGGCTGGGACAGCCAAGGCGAGCATCTGCGCGTGCAAGCCCTGGTAGGTCTTGACGTCAGTCTTGAGGGTGAACGTGACCATGACCGCCATCGGTCTCTCCCATCTCGCAAACTCGGTTCGCGCACCCTACAGCGCCGGTCAGGGTTCAAAATTCAGAAGGTCCGACTCGCGAACACACGCTGTCGAGAAGGGTCGACCACGAGATCGGGCCGAGCGAACACTGGCGAGCGAGTTCCACGCGAGGGTGTTCGTCGCGCAGCCCCTCGACTGCTGGGATCGGGCAGCGCAGGTGCGGTTCTTAGGATCTGGCTGCTTCTTCGACGGTGCCGTGGTAATCGCAGCCGTCCGTCCCCATGTCGATGACGTTAATGTTGACGGTCGTCACCGTGGTCTGGTCGAAGTAGATGAACTGTCCCGCGAACTCACCTGCCACCAAGACGGCGAAGGCGTGTGCTTCGTTCGAGTTGATCCCGTAGGCACCCAGTTCGGTGTCGGCGGTGCCGGTGGCTTCGCTCATAAAGGTGTCGAGCTCCGCCGGGGCGGCTCCGAGGTTCTCGAATGAGACGTTCGTCCTCGTGGGTGCTTGTGAACAGGAGAACACCAGTCTCAGCGAAGACGGCGGGTAGTCGACGCTCCCTGCGGAGTTCGGCGGTTCGTGCGTGTCGATCGGAAGCACCACTCCCGTGTTACAGGTTGCGTTGCCGTTCGGCGTGATCGAGCTGATCGCGGTGCCATTGGGACACGCTTTCGACGTTGCGCCTTGGAACGTCGACGCGTCCTGACCGTCGAGGAGGTCGGCATTGAGATGCTTCACCTTGGTATCGGAGTTCACCACCAGCGGCGGATCGGTGGCGGGGACATCGATCGAGACGCCGTTGGCCGACGCCGACTTGTTCGTGTTGGTCACGTTCAAGACCGCGCTCGGAGTCGACCCTTCGAGCTGCGTACGGGCGTTGACCCGATTTGCTTCACCGAGATTGAAGATCTTCCCGACTCCAGTCCCCGCCACGGCGGCCGAACCCACCAACGTGACCATCGCGACCGCCGCCCCGAGTGCCACCCCCTTGAAAAACGTCCCTGTCGACTTTGATCCCATCCGCACAATCCCCTCCCAAAAGTCAACTAAGAGCCCGGCTACGACGCGACCCCAATAATCCCCACGAGGCTGACCGTAGCGACCCGAACACCCGAGGTCTCGCGTATCGAATACGCGTCTTCGCACAAACGCGCAGGCCGACCACGGGTATCCCAGAACGCCGGCACCGGGCGCACGCGTCAGGTCATGACCGGAAGCGCGGCTTCGAGTCCGGGTGGTGGCGCGCCTCGCCCAGTAGCTGCGTCGATCCAAGTCCGCGATGGCAAGGCTCGCGCGACGTCGAGGAGCTCGGGGTGCTCCTCGACCAACACCGATAAGAGCGCTTCGACCGTGATCGCGAGTGCGGTCTGGTCGGGTTCGACAGGTTCGATGAGATCGCAGCCGTGCACGACGGCCTCAACGCAGCGCGTGATGACGTAGTCGGCGAGTCGGATCGGACCTTGAAGTGTCGTCACGGTGACGGCGAGGTCAGCGGCTGCGAGAACCGGGAGTGCCGTGAGGAGGTTCTTACCGAAGGTATATTCGTCAATCGCGGCGTCGCGTGCGGCCGCATCGATGACCGCGGCCAGCGGGCGCGTTCCTGCGAGATTGGACTCGAGGCTCACCTGAGGAGCCCGACTCGATGACTTGGCGATGAACCGGACCAGCAAGACCGGCTGCACGGACAAGTGCGCGACGACTTCCCGGTTGCGCCATCCCTCGATTCGGCTCGGCCGGTCGAGATCGATCGCTGGCATCGCGCGATCGATGGCCTCCCACTGACGGATCAGGGCATCACGGATCTCGTCCGTATCGGGTCCCACAAAGACATCTTGCTCCTGCCAACGCTCGTAAGGCCACGGCCCTGGCCAGAGACTCACAAGGCCCGACTGCCCCAATAGGCGCGCCCCAGAACGACCCGCTCATGGTGTCTCCGAACGCCGGCACTGTGGCGTTCGCGACGGCGGTCAGAGCGGCCAACGTGCCCCGCGGCGTGTAGGACTGGCCTGCAAGGCGCGGGCCAAACGTGTCGGTGTGGCAGAGTCGCGGGATGTTGGAGGCGACATTGGTCATGCCGGACGGTCGGTCCGTCGGCTTCGCTACCTACGGTTCCGATGTCGGTACCCCCGTGGTGTGGTGCCACGGCGGTCCGGGCAGCCGCTTGGAGCCGGCCGGGTTCGAGCCGTTCGTCGATCAGCTCGGTCTGCGCGTGATCGGCATCGACCGCCCGGGATACGGATTGTCGTCGCCACGCCCCGACAGGTCGATTGCGGATTGGGTGCCCGACGGCCTCGCGGTGGCGGACGCGCTCGGCGTCCAACAGTTCCTCGCCGTCGGTGTGTCCACGGGCGGCGCCTACGCGTTTGCCCTCGCGGCGACCGCGCCTGCGCGAGTGCGCGCGGTGGTGGCGTGCTGCGCGATGAGCGACATGCGCCATGGGCCGTCGCGCTACTCGATGAGCAAGGAGATCTGCCACGACGTGTGGAACGCGCCGGATCGCGCCGCCGCGATCGATGTTGCGCGCGCCGTGTTCGGTGACGACGGGAGCCTGCTGATGACGACTCTTGGCCGGGATCTGTGCGCGGCTGACACGGCGTTCATCGCGCAGGCCGCGACCGACCCCGCCCAGGAAACATCGATGCGAGCCCAGTTCGCCCACGGCGTGCAGGGTTACGTCGACGACCGCCGGGCCGATGGGCCCGGCTGGGTGAGCTTCGACATCACGGCCGTCGACTGCCCGGTGGTAGTGCTCCACGGCAGCGAGGACACCATCGTCGACCCGGTCAACGCGCAGCACACATCGGAAAGCTTGCCGAGACGTGCGCTCGCTACCTCACCAAAGGTCGCCTCGTCAGTGTGTCGGCACGGCTTCGCCAGCACACGTGGCAGGACAAGACGACCGGCGAGCATCGGAGCCATCTCGATGTGCTCGCCAACGAAGTGGGATTCCTCGACCAGTCCGCACGAGACGAGCCGGCAGGCCCTCACCGAAACGAGGCGCACGAGCCGGACTTCGGCGACGAGCCGTTCTAAGTAGCTCAAGCCGACGCGTCACGACCCGCCGGGCCGAGACGGCCTCTGGCAGGTCGTGAGGACGAAGGACCGTCCCCCCCCGGGGCGTTCACTTCGCTGGCGTAGACGGTACGCACGATGGCGCGTGTGTTCTACGGCACGAATGGGGTGGGCCAGAACGCGTCACGACCCGCCCGCGGGGGGGTATTGGGGGGTCCCGCGGCGGGTCGTGACAATGAAACGAAGCGGGGGCTTCGTCCGGCAAGAAACCTACGCCTATCGATGCGTAGCGGCTGTCATTGGTCGGTCAAGAAGCGCAGCCACAAGGAGATTGGAGCGCCCCGTCACGACCCGCCGTATCCCCCCGGCGACGGATCATGACGGTGCGGCTCTCGGTAGCCCCCGCGCGCGGAATAGTACGACGGCGTACGGAGATGCTGCAATGACTACCGGCGCGAGTTCACGTCACGAAAGTAGGAGAACGTGTGACGCCGCGTTGCGATTCATACTCGCTAGTCACGTTGGGACATTGGGTCTGGTCGCCGACATTCGTGTGAGCTGCAGTCATCCACGAGTTACGCCGTCACTTAGGCCGTCAACAATCCGTCACTCGCGGGCGTTCGGAGAAGCGTGCCGTGGGATCAATTGCCCGTGAGCGCGGTGATCCGCGCCGAGATCTCGAATCGTCCCGCAGCATGGGGCGTACAGTCGTCACGAAGCAGCGCGCAGCCGTTCGGCGTCTTGCGGTGAACAACTCTTTTCGACGTGGCGCGGTTCAACGCGCTCCCAGTCCGGTCCCGTATGGGGGAAGCAATGATTCTCGAACGATTCCTGCTCACAGACAGAGTCGCGGTCGTGACCGGCGCGGGTCGGGGGATCGGGGCAGCCAGCGCCGTCGCTCTGGCGGAGGCCGGGGCCGACGTTGTCGTGTCGTCCCGCACGGCCTCGCAATTGGCCGACCTGGCGGCCCGGATCGAGATGACCGGACGTCGGGCGCTGGTCTTACCGGCCGATCTGTCCGACCTCACCAATGTCGCACGGCTCGCGAGCGCAGCGCACGAGACATTCGGTCGGCTCGACGTCGTGATCAACAACGTCGGCGGCACCATTCCCAACGCGTTTCTCGATACGACGACGGAGTACCTGGAGGAGGCGTTCCACTTCAACGTCGCGACCGCACACGCGCTGTGTCGCGCGGCGGTGCCCCTCATGCTCGAGAATGGAGGAGGGACGGTTGTCAACATCTCCTCGGTCATGGGACGCGTGAGCGGGCGAGGATACCTCGCGTACGGCGCGGCGAAGGCTGCACTCGCGCACTACACGCGCCTCGCGGCACGCGACCTAGCACCGCAGATCCGCGTCAACGCCATCGCCGTCGGGTCGGTCGCGACATCCGCGTTGGAGTTCGTCGTGCAGAACGACGAGATTCGCACTGCGATGGAGGAGGCCACGCCGTTGCACACGATCGGCGAGGCCGAAGATGTGGCGGCGGCGGTGATCTACCTCGCGTCACCCGCTTCGGCCTACGTGACGGGCAAGGTGCTGGAGGTCGACGGCGGGCTCGATCAGCCCAACCTCGACCTCGGGCTCCCCGACCTCTAGCTCTCGTACCCGCGGACGTCGTGCCGAGGAGTGGTGAACGCCCTCAGGTACCGAAGTCCCAGCCGGCGTCCCGGTGGTATTGCGACAGGACGTTCTTGGCGATGAGGATCTTGTGTACTTCGTCGGGGCCGTCCGCGATGCGCAGCGTCCGTGCCCCTTGGTACATCGCGGCGAGGGGCAGGTCGCCCGATACGCCGGCCGCACCCCACACCTGGATCGCGCGGTCGACAACGCGTTCGTACGCGGCGGGGACGAACACCTTGATCGCCGAGATGTCAGTGCGCGCGTCGAGGTTGGCAGCCATGTTGCCGGCGCAGTGAATCGTCATGAGCCGCGCGGCTTGGATGTCCATGTAGGAATCGGCGATGAAGCCCTGGATGAACTGCTTGGTCTCCAGCAGCCCGCCGTGAACCTCGCGGGTCATCGCGCGCTCGACCATCAAGTCGAAGGCGCGCCACATCTGCCCGATCGAGTTCATGCAGTGGTACACGCGGCCCGCTCCGAGCCGGTCCTGTGCTGCCTGATGGCCGCTGCCCCGACTCCCGAGCTGATTGTCGACCGGTACGCGCACATCGTCGTAGATGATTTCGCAGTGGTCGGTCTCGACGCCCCACACGGTGATCCCGCGGACGATGTTCACGCCCGGAGCATCGCGCGGGACGATGATCTGGGTCATGCGGCCGCTCTCGTCGCTGCCGCCCTCGATGTCTTCCGTGCGGCACATGACGATGAAGAAATCAGCACGTTTGCCATTCGAGGTGAACCACTTGTGGCCGTTGATGACCCACTCCTCGCCGTCGCGTCGCGCCGTGGTCTTGAGTGAACGCGGGTCAGACCCGGGCTGGTCGGGTTCGGTCATCGAAAAGCCCGATTCGAACGTGCCATCGATGAGTGGAAGCAGCCACTTGCGCTTCTGCTCCTCGGTGCCGTACTTCACCAGGATCGTCTGGTTGCCGGAGTTCGGCGCGACGACCCCGAAGAGCGAGGCCGCACCGATCGCGTACGCGAGTACCTCGTTCATGTAAGCCAGCTCGAGGAAGTCGAGGCCGGCACCGCCGTACTCGACCGGCAAGTGCGGGGCCCAGAGGCCCGCCTGTTTCACAACCCCTTTGATGTGGTCGCGCAGCTCGCGCGCCTGCTCGAGATCGTTCGAGGTGAGCCGCGTGTTCATGTAGCGCGCCCACAACAGATTCTCGTGCGGGAGAATCTCCTTGTTGACAATCTGAGCCGTCAGCGCGCGAACCTCGTTGACACGCTCGGAGACCATCGCGATGGGCTGCACGTTCATGAGCATTGACGCCACGCTTCCCTGGGTCTGCTTCGGACTGGTCTTACGTCGCCCCGGGCGGACGACGGTCGTCTCGTTGGTCGCCGAGCCGGTCGATGGCAGCAGCTTGTGCGGTGATTGCCTCGGCAACGCGATCGATCGCCTCGACAACTCGGTCGGCCTGCAGTTGCTCCTCCGCCACGAGCCGGGCGAGCCAGAAGCGCAGAAGACGCGCGACCGAGTAACGGGCGAAGAGGACGGCGCCCATGAGCACCAAAGCCACGCCGAAGATCCCGCCGGAGATGATGTAGGGGATCTCCTGGTAGACGTACTTGGTACCGGAAGCGCCCCACCAGCCGAGGCCGATGACGGCGAGCCCGATGACGGGGATGACAATCCCGGCGCGATACAGCCGGCGCTCGAGGCGTTCCGACTGGTTCGATACGTTCAACTCGCGCACGCCGGCCGAGAAGCGATCGACCCGTTCCGATGTCTTCTTCGGCCCGCCCGCCGGTTCCTGCTCGCTCATAGATTCGCTCCCAGGTAGGCCGACTCCAACTCGGCTTCGAGCTCGCCGGGTGGACCCACGGCGGTGACCGTGCCCCGAGCCATCACCACAGCGACATCGGCGACACCGAGCACGATGCGCGCGAATTGCTCGACCATGAGGATCGACACGCCATCTCCGGCGATGCGGACGACGATCTCGTACAACTCTTCCACCAGGAGGGGTGCCAGCCCGATGGAGAGCTCGTCGAGCAGGAGGATCGCAGGCTCGGTGGCAAGCGCGCGCGCCACGGCAAGCATCTGTTGCTCGCCCCCCGACAAGGTGCCGGCCAGCTGGCTCCGACGATCGCTCAGACGCGGGAAGAGGCTGTAGGTGCGGTCCTCGAGGTCCGATACCGAAGTGCCGCTGTAGCTGGCCATCGTGATGTGCTCCCGCACGGTGAGGTTCGGGAACACGCCCCGTCCCTCGGGAACCGCGCAGAGGCCGATGCGCGTCAGCGCGTGGCCGGGCACGCCGTTGACATGGCGCCCTGCCAAGTGGACACACCCGAGGGAGGGAGCCATCTGGCCGCTCGCCACCTTCACCGTGGTGGTCTTCCCGGCGCCGTTCGGGCCGAGCAGTGCCACGACGCTGCCGCGCGACACCGCGAGATCAACGCCACGGAGCACTTCGATTCCGTTGTACGCGGCGTGGATGTTGCGCAGCTCCAGTATCGGCGTGGCGCTCGGTGCGCCCGGCCTTGCCGACGTTTCGTTCGATGGCGGAGCGGGCGACGAGGGTCGGGCCCACTCCGCGTGCGGTCTGGCATCGGCACTTCCCAGGTACGCGTCCAGCACGGACTGATTGCGCCGGATCTCGACCGACGTGCCCACCGCCAGCAGGGCCCCGTAGTTCAGGACGTGCACGCGCGCACACACTTCCATGACCAGTCCGACGTCGTGTTCGACCAGAAGAATCGCCATGCCTTCCGACGCGAGCGCCCGCAACAGCGCGACGAAGCCGCGGGTCTCGTGGTCGCTCAGGCCGGAGGCGGGCTCATCGAGCAACAACACGCGCGGGCGAGAAGCAAGCGCCCGACCCAGCTCGCACAGCCGGGCCAATCCGGTGGGAAGCGTGTCGGTCCGTTCGTCGGCAACGTCCCGCAACCCGACGCGGTCGAGAATCGCCTCGGTGTCCTCGGTGGGGTCACAACCGAGATCGCGCGCCCACCGTCGGCGGATCTCTGCGGACACAAGAATGTTCTCGCGTGCGCTCAACGTCCCGAAGAGCTCGAGGTGTTGGAACGTGCGTGCGATGCCGCGGCGGGCTCGCTCTCGCGGCCGAGCGTGGGTGATGTCGCGTTCGTCGAGGGCGAGCGTGCCGCTGAGTCCTTGCTCCAGTCCGGTGATGGCGTTGAAGATCGTCGTCTTGCCCGCGCCGTTGGGACCGATGAGGCCGGTGACGCAGCCGCGTTCGACATCGAGGTCGACGTCGGTCACGGCGTTGTGGCCGCCGAAGCGCACGGTGAGGCCTCGAACCTCAAGCAGCGCCACTGCACTCCTCGACAGTGAACCCCAGACCCTGCTCCAAGCCCCGCAGCTCGGCGGCGGTCACCGGACCCTCTCGCCCGACCAACTCGGGCACGATCAGCGGGCGCCGAGTCGAAGCGGGAGAGCCGCGCGCGCGAAACCGCACCGCGATCTCGTGGCTCGAGATGCGTATGGCGTTGCGCACATCGCTCGCGATGCCGTCCGGGTTCCGAGCCAGGCTGATCCCCGCCAGACCGGGTAACAGGATCATCAGGTTGTTGAGCGACGGGTAGGCCGCGGCCACTTGCGGCATCGCGACCAGCAGCAGCGCCCCGATGATCGCACCCGACGCCACCGTGATGCCGCCGACCACCGCGAGGAGGAGCAGCGGCAACGAGGAGAGGGGACCACTGAGCAAGCTGAAGTCATCTTTGCCGACCGTGCCCTTCCAGCCCGCAAAGAGAAATCCACCGACCCCGGCCATCGCCGACGCCACGGCGAACACTTCCACCTTCGTCCGGGTCAGGTCGAGCCCCAGCGTGGTGCACGCGGCCGGGCTGTCCTTCATCGCCTGCAGCCGGCGCCCGAACTCGCCGCGCCGCAGCGCGATCGTCAGCCACGCCAGCAACACGAACACGGTCGCAATGGCGACGAAGTACGCCCTGTCGCTTGCGAGTGGGCTCCACCGGGCGAACGCCTTGCTGTCGGTCGCGAAACCGGTTATCTGGCCCAGCACGTTCTGCTCGACCAGCAACGCGAACGCCATCGTGCCGAGCGCGAGATAGAGGTCGTGCAAGCGCAAGCACGGTAGGGCGATGATCGCGCCGACCAGACCCGCGAAGGCGGCGGCGAGCACCAGCCCGACGGGCGACGCTCCCAACTGACCGGGCAACCACGAAGCCGCCAGCACGCCTAGTCCCGCAAACGCGAGTTGGGCCAACGAGATCTGGCCGGCGTACCCGACCAGCACGACGAGCGAGAGCATCACGATCGCCAACGCGAGGCCCTGGCCGACGGCCCGAAGCAGCGCACCGTGCATGAGGCCCTCGGCGAACCAGGCCGCGAGCACGAACGCGACGCCCGCGGCCAATGCTCTTTTCATCGACGGCGCGGGCGCGCGGTCGCGAGAGCGTAGCGTCGACGTGAACCGGATGCGGTCCTGGGGGAGCACCAACAGCACGACGAAGAGCATGATGATCGGGAGCGAATCGTGGATGCTCTGGACCGCGACCGGCACGTGGTGCATCTTGCTCAGGGCCCAGTCGAAGTAGCTCACGCTTAGCCCGAGAATGACTGCGCCGAGCGCGGTGAGGGGCAGGCTGCGCAGGCGGCCGACGATTGCGACCGCGTATGCATTGATGACCAGCAGCGTGAGGCGCGCCACGTCGAGGGCGAGGATCGGCGCAAGGAGGACTCCGGCCAGTGCCGCGAGCATCGAGCCGACGACCCAGCCGGCGACCGAGGCGACGGCGGGATTCTCTCCGTTGAGGCGGGCGAGGTTGCGGTCGTCGACGACGGCCCGCATGGCGATGCCCAGGCGGGTGCGTGTGAGCAGCATCCACAGGCTCGCCGCGACGACCGCTGACATGGCGAGAACGAACAGGTAGTGCCACGGGATCGGTGCACCCGCGACGGTGACGACGTCCGCCTGGAAGAATCGCGGAAGGGACGGTGTCACCGCGAACTTGCTTGGTGCCCACACCACCGAGCCGATGCCGATCAGGGTGACCAGGAGGCCGATGGTGACCACGATGTTGGTGATCGTGGCCGCGTCGCCGAGGTTGCGCATGATCACACGCTCGATGACCACGCCGATGATCGGAGCGAGCACGAACACGACGCCGAAGAACGCCACCGGTGCCGGCCAGTGGTGCCGCACTCTAACTTCCCAGTAGCTGAATGCCGCGATCATCGCCACGGCGCCGTGCGCGAAGTTGAAGATGCCCGACGTGGCATACGTGACGACCAGCCCGCTGGCGGCGATGAAGTAGACGCCGGCGAACGCGAGGCCGAAGATCGTGTAGCGCGTGATCTCAGCCATCGAGCCAGCCCGTCGGGAGTCGCTCGTATCGCTTGGTCAGCGGCACGGAGTAGGCGGGATTGCAGTCGAAGCCGTTGGTGCCGTCGGTGGCCTTCTTCGGCCAGTACCTCACGAACTTGTTCCCCTGGACCTGCATGTAGAGGAAGCAGCTGAGGCCCTTGTTGTCACCGGGATCGGCCGGCGCCTGGAGGCCGCCTCCGTCCCAATGTTTGATGGTCGTCAGCTCGCGGATCAGCCCGTCGCGTGTCAGGTTGGAACCCAAGGCGTTCGCCGCCTGAGCGAACAACAGACCAGCGGAGAAGGCTTGCACGCCGAGGGTCGTGGGAGGCGTGCTCGGCGAAGCGGTCTTCAGCCACTTCAGGTATACCTGCAGGGCCGGGTTGCGGTCGGCTTCCTCGAAGGGAGCGGTGTTGGTGAGCACGAGCGCACCGTCGGTGCCTGGCTTCCCCGGGAAGCTCTCGTCGTAGTACTGCTGGCCGAGATCGACGACCGCCGGCTTCAACCCGGCGTCGCTCATCGACTGCAGGAGGTGCTCCATCTCCGAGAGTGTGGTGATGTCAGCGATCCACTCGACGCCGTTGTCCTTCAGCCGGCTGACGATTGGGCCCCAGTCCTGAACTAGTACGTCGGTCGGGTTCGCGTACACGAACTTGAACCCGGCTGTCTGCTCGTAGGCGTCGCGCTGGCGTGCGGCCTGCGTACGGCCGACCGGCAGGTTCGGCCACATGATCGCCGCCTTCTTCACGGCATCGGGAAAGTGTTCGGCGATGAATTTCGCGGCGCCCACGTCGTAGGACGTGCCCGGATTGGGCACGGGCTGGAACACGCGCGGAGAGAGCCCTTTGAGGTACGTGGCGGTGTAGGCGGCAACCTCGACCAGCTTGCACTGCACCATGGTCACCGCGCCGGCTTCGTCTTCCACCGAGCCCGACCCGACCAGCGCGAAGATGTCGTCCTCGCACGCCCGCTTCATGGCGTCGCCCTCGTTCAGGATCTTCGAGTCGTAGTGCACGAGCACCAGCCGTCGCCCGTTGATCCCGCCGAGGCTGTTGCAGAACTCGACGAAGGCCTCGACCGATCCGTCGATTCCCGCGGTCGGCACGGCGATGACGCCTCCCTTGTCGGAGATCACGCCGATCTTGATGGTGGTGTCGGTGATGCCCTTGTCGGTCGCGCCTCGTGCCGGGGTGCCCTTGCCGCACGCGGCTCGGAGGGTGCCCACCATCGCCGGGTCGGCCCCGCCGCTCCCGCCGGACGTCACCACCGGAACCGTCACTCCGCCCCCCTCGGCGGCGCCGGGCGGAGGACCGCTCTCCCGCGTGCCACAGGCGCCAACCAGAAGCGACAGCAACGCGAGGAGCGCGCCAACTCGGTAGGTCATTCGACCGCCCCCCTCTACGCCATTCGACACAACGGGATCCACCCAGTTCCTAGCAGCCGCTCTCCGTCACGCATAGGGCCTGTCGGCGGTACGCGGACGTCCTCCGGCGGGGTGCATCAGGGTCGTTGGACCGTTGACAGCAATCGCGCGGGCGCCGACGATCGATTCGTGAGCTACAACCTCTCCGAGCTGTTCGAGCGCATCGCCGACGCGGTTCACGATCGCGAGGCGGTCGTGAGCCCGGCGAGCAGATGCTCCTACGCGCAGCTCGACACGCGAGCGACCCGGCTCGCTCACGCGTTCGCAGATCGGGGCATCGGCCGGGGCGACCACATCGGACTCCAGCTCCAGAATGGCGTCGAGTACCTCGAGGCGATGCTCGCGGCCTACAAGCTCCGCGCGGTCCCGGTGAACGTGAACTGCCGCTACGTCGAGCGCGAGCTCGCGTACTTGTACGACGACGCCGATCTCGCGGCGCTCGTCTACCACCGCGCGCTGGCCGGGCGGATCCGGCCGGTGCTCGCCCGGACACCGAAGCTGCGTGAGCTCTTCGTCGTCGACGACGACAGCTCGGTCGAAGAGATCGACGGTTCGCTCCACTACGAGCGGTGCGTCGCCGCCGGGTCGGATCGACGCGACTTCGGCGAACGTTCCGGCGACGATCTCTACCTCGCGTACACCGGCGGCACGACGGGCCTGCCGAAGGGAGTCATGTGGCGCCACGAGGACATCTTCTTCGCGGCGATGGGCGGCGGTGACCCGACGACTGTGCAAGGACCGATCTCGCGTCCAGAGGAGCTCCCCAACCGCGTGCTGCCGGTCGGCGCAGTGATGTTGCTCCTGCCGCCGCTGACGCACGTGAGCGCGCAATGGGGCGCGTTCTCGATCCTCTTCGGCGGCGGCACCGTTGTGCTCGCCGCACCCGGCAGCCTCGACGCGCACGCGGCCTGGCGGCTCGTGGAACGCGAGCGAGTGAACGTCGTGACCGTCGTGGGCGACGCGATGGCCCGGCCGCTGCTCGACGCGTTCGGAGCGGATCCGACACGCTACGACGTGTCGTCTCTGCTGGTCTTCGCGTCGGGCGGAGCCGTGCTCTCACCATCGACGAAGGCACAGATCGCTTCGCTGCTCCCGAATGTGATCACGATCGACGGCTTCGGTTCGACCGAGACCGGCGTGATCGGCTCACGCATGCGCATGCCCGGCAGCGAGCTCGAAGCGGGTCCGCGCTTCACGGTCGGCGACAACACGGCTGTGCTCGACGACGACCTGCACCCGGTCCTGCCGGGTTCGGGGGTGGTGGGACACGTCGCGCGGCGTGGCCATATGCCGCTCGGCTACTTCAAGGACCCGGCCCGGAGTGCCGCGACCTTCGTCGAGACCAACGGGACGCGCTGGGCGCTGACCGGTGACGCCGCGACCGTCGACGCCGACGGCACCGTCGTGTTCCTCGGACGCGGCTCCGGCAGCATCAACACCGGCGGCGAGAAGGTCTACCCCGAGGAGGTCGAGGCAGTCGTGAAGGACCACCCCGGCGTGTACGACGCCATGGTGGTGGGCGCGCCGCACGAACGGTGGGGTGAGCAGGTCGTCGCCGTCGTCGCTCCCCGCCCGGGCAGCTCGGTGAGCCTCGACGAGCTCCGCGAGTATTGCGGTCGGTCGCTCGCCGACTACAAGCTTCCGCGCGCGCTGTGCATAGTCGAGCAGATCGAGCGCGGCCCGAACGGTAAGGGCGACTACACATGGGCGCGCGAGCGTGCGCTGAGCGCGAGTAGTTGAGCAGGCTGCGGTGCGACGGCTCTCCGGTGCCGACAGCCTGTTCGTCTTCAACGAAACGCAGACGTGTCATCAACACACTTTGAAAATCGCGGTCGTCGACCCCGCAGGCGCCGACACACGGGTCGACTACGACGCACTTCGCGAGCAGATCCGCGAGGCCCTCCCTTTGCTCGAGCCGTTCCGATGGCGACTCGTGCGGGTGCCGTTCGACATCGGGCATCCCTACTGGGTCGACGCACCCGACCTCGACCTCGACTATCACGTGCAACGGGTCACGCTGCCGTCGCCGGGCGGTCGCCGCGAGCTCGCCGAGGCGATCTCGCACGTCGCAAGCGTCGGGCTCGCGCGGGACCGGCCGTTGTGGCAGGTGTGGTTCGTCGAAGGGCTCGCCGCCGGGCAGGTCGCGTACATCACGAAAGTGCACCATTCGCTCGCCGATGGCGTCGCGAGCGAACGGTTGCTCTCCGCCGCGTTCGCCGACCGGCGCGAGCACACCCCGATGGGTCCGATCGAGCCACTACGCGCGGAGCCGGTTCCCGGATGGTTCCGGTTGCTGGCGCTCGGTCTCGTGGACGCGCTTCGGATGCTGATGGGCCTTCCGCGGCTGCTGTTCCGCACCGCCCGCGCCGCGCGGCGCGCCCGCGCTCATGCTCGATCGCGTAGTCAGGCGGGCATCGGGCCCTTCAAGGGGCCGCACACCCGCTTCGATGAACCGCTGACGCCGCACCGGTGGCTCGCGTACGAGACCTTCGACCTTGCCACCATCAAGCGCGTGAGTCACACCTTCGAGGCGTCGGTGAACGACGTGATGCTCGCGATGGCAGCAGGAGCGTTGCGCAACTATCTCGCTCAGCGCGGCGAGCTGCCCGACGCGCCACTCACGGCCGCGGTGCCGGTGTCGGTCCGCAGACCCGACGAGATGCAGGCATGGGGCAATCGCGTCGCGTCGTGGTACGTCACATTGGCGACCGACATCGACGATCCCGTCGCACGCCTCCACGAGATCGTTCGCAGCACACGCGCAGCGCGCGCCGAGTTGGAGGCGACGGATCCCGAGTTGCAGCACGCGTGGGCCGAGTACTGGCGGATGTTCCGGCTCGTGACCTTCGGGGTGCCCAAGCTGGTGCGGCCGTTCATCGGACGTCCGAGCTACAACGCGATCGTCTCGAGCGTGCCGGGGCCGGCCGTACCGCTGTACCGGCACGGCGCGCGGCTCGTGCACATGATCTCGATGGGTCCACTCGTGGAGGGCATCGGGGTGAACTTCACCGGCTGGAGCTACGCAGGCGAGATGACGATCGCGGTCATGTCCTGTCGCGAACACGCGCCGGACATCTGGGACCTGGCCGCGGCGTTGCACGCCAGCCTCGATGAGCTCATCGCGGCGATCGCGGAGCCACTTCCACCCGATCAGACTCGTTGAGCGATTCGCCGACGTCGGCATCGGACGTGATTCCGAACGCGTCCTCGACGGGCGTCGGGGGGCCGAGTCCGGCAGCTGTCATGAGCTCCGCGAGCGCGTCGTGGATCGCGTCGGCAATGATCCACGGGTCGTCGACAAGGTCGGGGTCAACGTGGACACCGAAGTCGACGCGATCGCCGAACGTGAACAGCGTGATGTTCAGCCCCATCTGATCGAGTAAGACGCTGGCCGAGAAGATGCCGGTGAGCCGCGCACCGCTCATGTACAGCGTCATCGGCGGTCCCGGCACGTTGGAGACGATCGTGTTCATCATGCCGGGCACGTAGGAGAGAACGTGCGCCTCGTAAGCGAGCCGCATCAGCGTACCGAGTACGAACGGAGGTGCGGTGTCACCGATCGAGCCGACCGGATTCGCCCGCATGACCTTGTGAATCTCCTTGGCCGCAGCCGTGTGTTGCACGATGGCACGCAACCGCGCTTCGGGATCGGCGATGTCCGTCGCGATCGGTACCACGAGATACGACAACTGATTGTCGAGCGACCCGTCGCCGTCGGCCCGGATCGACACCGGAATGCCGGCGGTGAGCGAGCGGCTCGGTAACTCACCCCGACCCTTCAGGTATGCACGCAGCGCGCCCGAGCACAGTGCGAGCGCGACGTCGTTGACTGTCACGTCGAAACGGCGGCGCAGTGCCTTCACGTCGGCGAGCGACACACTCTTGAACGCCATGGAACGCGTCGGTCCGATCGTCGCGTTGAACGACGTCTTCGGCGCGCGCAACATCGCGCCGATGTCGGGCGCCGCATGCCCGCCGGCCACGTGACGGCCGAGCTCAACGCCGCGGCGAATGCTTCGCAGCGCGTACCCGAGTGCGCGTAGCGGCGCGGTGACGGCCGGAACCAGACCTTCGGCCAGGAGCCGCAGGTCGCTCGGTTCCGGCTCTGGCGACGGAAGCGACGGCGCGTCGCGTGGCGGCGGCGCGGGCTCGGTATCGAGAAGGAGCGTCGCAAGCACGCTGCCGGCTCCGCCATCGAGCATGCAGTGGTGGAGCTTCATCACCACGGCCACACGACCGTTCACGATGCCGTCGAGATACCAGAACTCCCACAGTGGATACCGGCGGTCGAGTTGACGGCTCAAGATCGGTGCAACGGCCGCGGCGGTCTCCCGCGGTCCGCCCGGTGCGCGCACCGTGATGTGATGCACATGGCGGCGAACGTCGAACTCGGCGTCGTCGACCCACACGGCTCGGTCGAGTCCGAGCGGGACCGGCTTGAGCTTCCACGTCAACTTCGGAATCAGCGGGAGTCGATCGCTCACGGTGCGGAGCACGGCGTCGAAACCGAAGCCGCGTACGTCGGAGACGTCGAGGATCACCAGGCCGGCGACGTGCTGATGCCAGGTCGGGGTTTCGCCCGAGACGAACAGCGAATCCGTACCCGACATCCGCCGCATCGGCGCCACTCCTCGTCCGGGGCTCCTCGTGTTCGGGATCCTCGTTCGATCCTCGCGAACGCAAACGGCCTGCGACGAGGGGCCAAAGTCACGAATGTGCGGCTCAGCCGACTCCCGCAGTCCACAGGCCGCAAAGGGACTTCCGGCCCTCGACGGCCGGCCTCGGTCAGATCAGTGTCGGCTTGTGCAGCAACTCAAAGGGGTGGCGCGCCGAGCCTGGACGATCAGCGAAGACCTCGCGGACACAGCCGGCGGCACCATCGACTTCGCCCGCTCGCTTCGCACCGACCAGCACGCAGGCGGAGTGCTGCGACAGGCGGGTCTCGTCGTCGCAGCCGCCGTGGACGGCCTCCTGCTCGCGACCTTCCGCCAACTTCGCGCACCGAGCACCGACGACTCGTTCGCGGCGCCGCTCGCCGAAGCATCCGCGCTGATCGAGTATCTCGATCGGCAGGGCACATTCGCCGCGCCCGAGGAGTACCACGGCGCGCCATCCGCGGCGGTGATCGAGGCGGTGACGCGCCGGCTCGGCCGGACGCGATTCGGTCACGCGACCTACCCGAGCCCGTACCGGCCCGAACCCGACGTGCCGGGCGCGCTGCGTTTCGAACGCGAGACCGACAATCATGTCGTGCACGCCTGGATGCTCCGCCAGACCGTGCGCGCGCCGTGGGTTGTGTGCCTGCACGGCGCGGGCATGGGCGACCCGCTCGCCGACATGGTCGCCTTCCGAGCCGCGCGGCTGCACCGCTGCGGCTTCAACGTCGCGATTCCCGTGTTGCCACATCACGGACCGCGCGGAGCCGGACGGTTCGAGGTCGCGTTTCCGGGCGAAGATCCGACGAAGAACTTCCACGCCGCCGCGCAGGCCGTCGCCGACGTGCGCGCGCTGCTCGCCTACATCGACAGTCGCCACGAGCGCTCGGTCCTGTACGGCATCTCGCTCGGCGCGTATGTAGCAGCCACGGTCGCGGCACTGGAGCCTGCACTCGCGGGCGTAATCGTCGGCGTACCCGTGGTCGACATCGCGGAGCTGATGCGCACGCACGCGCCCCCGCGATTCACGCGCCATCCGGCGTTCGCCGAGTTCTGCGCTACCGCGGCGAAACTCGATTCAGTCACATCGGCGCTCGGGCTCCCGCCGCCCGACGGCTCCCTACCGAGGCGGATCTGGGCCGGCCGGGCCGACCGCCTCGTCCGCCCATCGCAGGTGGAGCGACTGGCCGCTCACTGGGGGGGTTCCGAGGTCTGCTGGTACGCGGGCGGCCACATGGGATTCCTGGCCGCACGCTCGGTGCACGAGTACATCGCGCAATCGCTTGTCGACGCGTCGGTTGCCGAGCGAAGGCACGGCCGGCTTACGGCCGTCGCGTGAAGGAGAAGGCCAATGCGTCGAGCCGGCGGCATCGATAGCGCGTTCCTTGCGATCGAGACACACGACCACCCGCTGCACGTGATGGCGGTGATGGTTCTCGATCCGTCGACCGTGCCCGGCTGCTTCTCATTCGAGCGTTTCCGTGCTTTCGCCGCCGAACGGTTGGGTGGAATTCCGCCGTTTCGCCAGAAGCTCGTACCCGTACCGCTCGGCGTCGGACGTCCCCGTTGGGTCGATGTCGAAGTCGATGTCGACGACCACCTGCACCGGGTGATCTTCGAGGGCGGCGGCCTCCCCGAGCTCGCGAGCTTCGCCGCCGGCATGGAGCCGGCGCCCCTCGACCGCGACTTGCCACTGTGGAGCATGTACGTGGTCGAAGGACTCGACCAGGGCCGCATCGCGGTGGTCGCGAAGGTACACCACGCGCTGATGGACGGCGTCGGGGGCATGCAGTTCATGGCGAGCATGTTCTCGCTGACGCCGACGCCCGAGCCCGTCGTGATCGTCGGTGACGATGCGGAGCGAACACCCCCACCGTTGGAGCGGGTACTGCACGCGCTGCCCGAGGTCGCGAGCGCGCCGGTTCGCGTCGCGCGCGCTCTCGCGTCGTCCGCGCGCGCTGCTCTCCGTGTCGCCGGCGCGTTCCGCGCCGACCGGACGCTCGCGCTCCCTACCTCGGTACCGCACATACGCTGGAACGATCCGCTCGGTCCGACCCGAGCGATCGCGTTCAGCTCCCTGCCGCTTGCCGACGTGAAGTCGGTTGGGCGAGCCGCAGGCGCGACGGTCAACGACGTGGTGCTCGCGGTGCTCGGCGGCGCCTGCCGGTCGTATCTCCAACCGCGCGGCGAGCTACCCGATCGCCCGCTCGTGGCCGCGGTCCCGGTCTCGCTGCGCGGGCCCGACGACGACCCGAGCGTGGTCGCCAACGCCCTGACCCTCATGTTCGCTTCGCTCGGAACCGACCTCGCCGACCCGCGCGCACGCCTCGAGGCCGTGCACTCGAGCACCCTCGACGCCAAGCACCTCCAGGAGGTGGTCGGCGCCGACGCGTTCGCGTGCTGGCTCGACGCTCCGAGCCCCGTCGTGGTGACGGCAGCCGCGCGGCTCTACATCGGCCTCCACCTCGCGGCCCGGACCCCGGCGATCATGAACCTCTTGGTCTCGAACGTGCCCGGGCCGCCGGTCACGCTCTACCTCGGTGGTGCGCGTCTTGTCGCGCTGTACCCGCTCGGACCCGTCTACGACGGCGTCGGGCTCAACGTCACCGTAGTGAGCAGCGCCGAGACGATCGACTTCGGGTTCGTCACGTGCCCCGACGTGATCAGTGACATCGACGCACTCGCAGCTGCGATCCCCGACACATTCACGACACTGCGCCACATCGTCTCGACAGTGTCCGACCGTGATGCAGCTCGGTCAGCGACCACGGTGGCGCTCGGGCCAGTAGGTGCGGGCGAGCAGACGGCCGGGCCGCGCGTCAGTTCTGCGGTTCGAGCAGGACCAGCGGGATCTCGCGGTCGGTCTTCTCCTGGTATCGGGCATAGCCGCCGTATGTCGCCGTGACCTGCGGCCACAACAGCGCTCGTTCTTGGTCTGTGGCGATCCGGGCGCGCATCGACCGCTTCGGCTCGCCCTGCCTGCTCACCTCGACGTCGGGATGGTCGCGCAGGTTGAGGAACCACGCCGGATGGTGGACGTCGCCCCCGCGAGACGCGACGACCACCCATGTCTCACCTTCCTGCACCGGAGAGGGCAGCATCACCGATCGCGGCTTTCCGCTCTTACGCCCGATCGTGCTCAGCTCCAGCACCGGCATACCGGCCGCACGCCAGCCGACACGTCCGCCGGTCAATCGCAATACCCAGCGATGTGCCGTGTTCAACGCTTTCCAAGTGAGATCGCTCGGCACGACCACGGACGCTAGCTCGGCCGTCATTCGCTCTCCGTCGCCGCCGACGCGTGTGGCGTTGAACGCAGTGCCTCGCGCAGCGACGAGGACCTTCGGGCCCTCCCCGGCGGGGTACGCCCCGCAGTTCAGACAGGTCGACATCGGATGGTCGTCGTCCTCGAGGAGGACGCGCCACCGCGCCCCGCACGCACATCGGACTTCGTACTGATGCTCGGTCATCGCCTCCGAAGACAGGGACGGGGTGAGACAACAAGCCGGTGTTTGACGACGTCGACCGCGATCGCTTCGAGGGTCGAGCTCGCGCTACGGGCAAGGTCTCGCATTCGAAGGAGCGCCTCGTCGACCGTGCAGTCCGCCTGTGCCGAAATGATGTCCGCCGCGAGAGCGACTCGATGGTTGCGCACATCCAATGTGGCCATGGTTCCTGCCGTTCATCGTTGCGGCTGTTCCAGTAGTACCCAATCGGCACCCGATTGACAAGACCGATTTTACGCGCTGGTCATTCACAAGGGAGGGCGGGCACCTCCGAACCTCACGGCCGGACACCACCAACGCTTCTGAGCTGACACCCGCTCCGTGAGTTCCACGCGAGGTCGGCCGGTCGTGACCCGTCGACGGAACCACGCCCGCACAGCGGGAGCACGAGACAGCTAGAACCAGATGTCGTGCCGGCAGATCGCAGCCGCGATCTCGTCCAAGGTGTGCTGTGTCAGAGAGGCGCGGTCCTCCATCAGCGTCAGAGCGTCGGCGATCGAGCAGTTGGCCTGAACCGAAACGCGACCTTGCGCTTGGGCGAGCTTCAATACGCGCTCGGATGCGGAGACTTTCCGCTCGACCATTGCGGCCTGCTTCCTGTGGAACAGACCCCCGCGGGTCGACGATACGCCCCTGCTGCTACCGGCCGCCCAGAAAGTCCGATTAAGTGCCAGTTCCTCGTGAGGACGGCGAGCATGAATGTCTTCACGTCTTGGCTGGACCGCGTCACTCGCGTCGGCGCGCAGTTCACTCACAGTCGGCGCGATGAACGGCCTCGCCACTCGAGCGTCGCCGCAGCCCCCGCGACGAAACTGGTCATGGCGTTCGCGGCCAGTCCTGTCGCTAGCCCGGCGGACAGCGTTTCCAAGGGCGGCTGATCCACATCCGTCCTTTAGTTGTCGCTCGACGGCGCCTCGCTCGGCGGAGGGATGTCGAGCTCGCGGCAGCCCATCGGCGCCCCGATTGTCGTCTGCGAGCCGGGACTCAGGCAACCATGAGCTCTCTGCATGGACACGGCTGTGAAGCGCCACGAGTACAAGCCGGAACGTGGCCGACATCAGAATCCACTCGAGCTCACCGACTCAGAAGCCTCGGAACCCCGACTATTGCCGGGCGGTCGATCTCGGATCGCCAGCACGAACTTGATCAGGCCTCGCGTTCAGAAGTCGCCGGCATCGCGGCCGACGGCCGTTGATTCACCGGCTCCGGTCGGAACACTCGGGCTCGATGCTCGTAGTCGCGGCGGAGGTGTGGTTGCTCGCGCGGAGTGCTGCTTGTCAGCCATTCGCTCAGCTCATCGCCGCCGGCCTTCATGTACCGCATCGTGGTGTGGACATTCGAGTGGTTCAACAGGTTGCTTGCGATCGGTAACGGGACCCCGGCGCGCAGCAGGTTCGTCGCGCAACTGTGCCGCAGCTGGTGCGGAGCCACGTGCGGAGCGTTCACGGAAGTCGTCATCCGGTCGAGCCAGTGGTTCAAGTGCTGGGGGTCAAGCTGGTCCGCCTCCCGAAGCGATGCCGCGACTGAGCGTCTTGGGCGTCCGAGGTCGGACCAGCCGATCAGAAACGATTCCCTCTCGCGCGTGCCGGTCCGCTCGGCGATGAGCGGCCAGAGTCGCCCGGCATCGAGGTGTGGTAGACGTTGCGTGAACGTATCCAACATCGTTCCGATCGGGAGCGTGTCTTCACCGCCACCCTTGCGGACGAAGTTGACCAGCTTCCTTTCACCGACGTCGACGTTGTGCACGCGCAACCTCGCGATCTCCGCCCGACGCAGACCGCAAAAGAACGCGAGACCGAGCACGACCGCGTCGACGCCATCGAGTGCTTTCCAAAGCTCGGAGAAGGTTGTGTCCGAGATCGGCCGCGGCTGGCGGTTGTGCACCGCCGGAGTGCATACCAGGTGCGCTGGGTTGTCGCGGACCGCACCCATTGCTTGCAGCCAGCCGTAGAAACCGCGCATGGTCGATGCATCTCGGTGCTGCGTCGCCGGCGCCGCACAGCGCCCACGCGCTCGACCAGCGCGGGGACGCTGCAACCACGCCTCGATCTCCGCCGTCGTGACCTGCTCGAGCTCACGATCGTGGACGCACTCGTCGACAAACGACGAACACAACCTTCGGTACAACGCGACCGTCTTCGGCGCCAGTGCCTTGGACACCGTCAGGTAGTTCAGCCAGTCCCGAACCAGCGATACTGTCGACGCCCGTTCCACTGCCACCGTCCGCTCCGACCGGGAGGATTGAAGGAAGGTTCTCTCCCCCACCCATAACGGCAGGTCACAGCCCTCAACGAAATCGGAGGAGCCGCTCAGAATCGCTTCTGCTCGTTCTCTCCTCCGCCTACAACCCAGGCGGACACAGGCCCTCGTAGCTCAGGGGATAGAGCATCGGTTTCCTAAACCGTGTGCCGCAGGTTCGAATCCTGCCGAGGGCGCGCTTCTGACCAGGGCTTATGGACTCGAGCGGGCTCCACAGACCCTCTGGAACGGCCAATTGCCCATCCACTTCGCGAGAGACTCTCGCGGATGCAGGGGTCGCTTCGACAGCGCGGGCAACGATCGTGGGAACTGCGCGTGCTCAACGGCCGCGACGCGCTCACGGGTCGCAAGGCGTACCTGCAGAAGACCGTCCACGGCACGAGGCGCGAAGCGGAAACTGAACTCGCGCGATTCGTCACCGAAGTTGGCGACGGCGCGCACGCGTCGACGAAAGGTGCAACGGTCGGCGAGTTACTCGAGCAGTGGTTCACCTACAACGAAGGCGACTGGTCCCCCACCGTCGTCGACAACTATCGCCGGATCATTGACCGGCATCTCATTCCGCGCTTCGGTCGCACGCCCCTTCGACGGCTCACAACCGTCGACATCGACCTGTTCTACGCGCAGCTCCGCAAACGCGGTAGCGCCAAGGGCGGACCACTCTCACCGGCGTCGGTGAAACGAGTGCACGCCATCTTGCGACGCGCGCTCGCACAATCGGTGAAGTGGGGCATGCTCACGATCAATCCCGCGGTCAACGCGTCACCACCGCGAGAGCCCCGTCACGAAATCTCGCCACCCGACCCGGCAGCCGTCGCGGGGCTCATCGCGTCGGCCGATCAGAACCACCGTCCGCTCGGCTGCTTCCTTCGCCTCGCGGCAACGTCGGGCGCGCGACGCGGAGAACTCTGCGCGCTGCGATGGAAGCACATCGACCTCGACAAGGGCGCGTTGCTCATCGAACGATCGATCGTCGAGAACGGGACGGGCGAGCTGATCGAGAAGGACACCAAGACGCACGCGGCCCGCCGGATTCGCCTCGACCCCGGAACGGTTGAGCGGAGGCGAGAGCATCGAGCGGCGCGCCTCGGACTCGGCTCCGATCTGGGCACGATCCTGCGCCCCGACGACTTCGTGTTCTCGAACGATCCCGCCGGCCGCGCGCCATGGCGGCCGGGGTACGTGACACTCGCGTTCTGCCGACTACGCGACGACCTCGACCTCAAGGGCATACGCCTCCACGATCTGCGTCACTTCGCGGCCACGATGCTGCTGTCGGGCGGCAAAGACGTGAAGACAGTGAGCGGCCGTCTCGGGCACGCTCACGCGGGGACGACTCTCGGCATATACGCACATTTCATCGAAGCTGCGGACGCCGACTCAGCCGACCACCTCGGGACAATCATCGACACCGCATCAAAGCGCCGTCACGGAGTCGTGCCGGCGAAGTAGTGAGCGGGGTCCGCGCGCGGACCTGATCGCCGTTCGCGCACCCCATCCCCGCTCGAACCCGGGTGCCGCGCTCGCGATTGTTGCCTGCCCCGGAACGAACGGCACATAGGTGACGCGGTTCTGGGCTCGTCCGACGTGTTATTGGGATAGCGCTTCACGACCGCTGAGGTAGGTCGCCTCAGGTCCGGGTGGGCTTGCCACGGACGGCTGATGGTTTCCGGCGCGCAGTGCCGTTGAGCGTGTCGACCAGTGGTGGCGCGGTGCTGTCGGTTTGGTTAGTCCGCGCGGTGGTGGGTGTTAGGTGATGGTGATCGTGACGGAGATGTCGGCGGTCTTTGGTGGGCTTTCCGCGTCGGTAGCTTGTACCACGGAGCTGAACGATCCTTTGGTGGTCGGTGTTCCGGTCACGGCGCCGGTGGCGGTGTTGAGCGTCAGTCCGGGTGCGAACTTGCCGGAGACGA
>Ga0265313_10001275_pt1 | contig 23871 bp, 24 predicted proteins | sample 4123metaG_FD_203122 | JGI IMG/M metagenome (GOLD analysis project Ga0265313, IMG submission 203122) | Rhizosphere microbial communities from Carex aquatilis grown in University of Washington, Seatle, WA, United States - 4-1-23 metaG | ecosystem: Host-associated > Plants > Roots > Rhizosphere >...
GGCCTGACCTACGCGGGAACGCACGGCGAGAGCGCCGACGAGCTCCTGCGCAACGCGGACGCCGCGATGTACCGCGCCAAGAGCCAGGGCAAAGGGTGTTACCGCGTCTACGAGGCCGAGATGCACTTCGCGGCCGTCGCCCGGCTCGAGACCGAGACCGACCTGCGGCGCGCGTTGCAAGAAGACGAGTTCGTCGTGCAGTACCAGCCGATCGTCTCGCTCGCCGAGAACCGCGTGGTGTCGCTCGAGGCGCTCGTGCGTTGGCAGCACCCGACGCGCGGGCTCGTGCCACCGAACGACTTCATCCCGATCGCGGAGGAGAACGGGCTCATCGTCGAGATCGGTCGCCAGGTGCTCGCCAAGGCGTGCCGCGACACGCGCGTGTGGCAGAACCGCCACCCGCGGCAACGGCTCACCATCGCGGTGAACCTGTCGACCCGTCAGCTCGCCGACCCCGATCTCGTCTCCGACGTGGTCGAGATCCTGCGCGAGACCGGGCTGCACCCCGGCGATCTCACGCTCGAGATCACCGAAACCGCATTGATGAACGACCCGGAGGTCGCGATCGCCCGGCTCCACGAGCTCAAGGCCGCCGGCGTGCGCCTGGCCATCGACGACTTCGGCACGGGCTACTCGTCGCTCGGCTCGTTGCAGCGCCTCCCGGTGGACACGTTGAAGATCGACAAGACCTTCGTCGACCGTGTCGCGCGCGGGACCGAGTCGGCCGGCGTGGTGCACGCGCTCATTCGGCTCGCGAGCACGCTGCAGCTCGACATCGTCGCCGAAGGCGTGGAGCACGACGATCAGGTCCGCCGGCTCGTCGAGTTGGGGTGCGACCAGATCCAGGGCTTCTGCTTCTCCCAGCCCCTCGCGCCGGGCGGCATCGAAGACCTGCTGCACCAAGGCGACGCGGGAACCAACACGTACGAGAACGTGACCACCGCGCCCGACGGCACGCAGCGAGTCCGCGACATCAGCCACGGCTGATCCGGGCGACCGGTGGCAGACTGAGGCGATGGACGACACGGTCGGGTACGAGCTCGACGGTCACATCGCGACGATCACCTACAACCGGCCCGGCGCGCTCAACGCGATCAACGCCGACATGCGCCGCGGCCTCAACTCGGCGTTCGACCGGTTCCGCAACGACGACGACGCGTGGGTCGCGATCGTGACCGGTTCGGGCAAGGCGTTCTGCGCCGGCGCCGACATGCGCGACGGTGCCGGCGCGGCCGGCGAATTCGCGGGCACGTTCTGGGAGAAGCCGACCGTCAACTCGTTCGAGAGCGGTTGGGAGATCTTCAAGCCGGTGATCGCCGCGGTGAACGGCTACTGCCTCGGGTACGGGCTCACCCTCGTGACGTGGTGCGACTTCGTGATCGCCAGCGAGCGCGCCGAGTTCGGCTTTCCCGAAGTGGGGATCGGCGTGCCGACGATCGTGGGCGCGATCCGGCTCCCACAGCGGATCAACTGGCAGTACGCGATGGAGCTCCTCCTCACCGGCGAGCGCATCGACGCCGGGCGCGCGAAGGAGATCGGCCTCGCCGGTTGGGTCGTGCCCCACGACGAGCTGATGAACGAGGCCCGCGCCCTCGCCGGCCGGTTGGTGCGCGCCGCGCCGCTGGCCGCGCGGGCCACCAAGGAGGTCGCGGTCCGCTCGCAACACCTCACGTCGGTCGACGCCATCCGGTTCGGCGAGACGATGCGCCGGGTGGCGGCCGCGACCGACGACGCCGCCGAGGGCGGCCGGGCATTCCGCGAGGGCCGCGCGCCCCGCTGGCAGGGCAAGTAATTCGCCGAACCGCGGCCGCGAGTCGTGCGACCATCGCGTCGTGAAGTTGCACGTCGTCGAGCTCCGGGACCCTGACGACGCGTACTCCGAAGCGCGCGAGTTCCTCTTCACCCGGCCGATCGAGCACAACGTGTTGCTCACGGTTCTCGGCCAGAGCCGCGAGCTCGCGATCGAAGGCCGGTTCTGGGTCGTGCGCGACGCGGCCCGTGTCGTCGGCTTCGCGATCCAATCGCCTCCGGGAATGCACGTCGGGCTCGCCGACATGGACGACGAAGCGACCCGCACGCTCGCCGAGGCGATCGAGCCGCCGATCCCGGGCGTGATCGGCCTCGCCCGAGTGACATCCATCTTCGCCGGCCACTACGCGCAGCATCACCGCCTCGCCGCGAGCCCCCGGGAAGGCGGCCGCATCCTCGAGCTCGGCCCGCTCCGCAACGTCACCACCGCGGCCGGTTCGCCGCGACTCGCCACGATGGAGGATCGGCCCACTTTGGTCGAATGGTCGATCGCGTTCGCCGGCGACACCGACACGAGGCACGGACCGTCGACGGAGATGATGGAGCGCATCCTCTCCCGGCGGCAGTGGTGGGTCTGGGACAACGGCGGCCCGGTGTCGATGGTGCGGTACTCCGACACCGCGGCCGGCGTCGTCCGCGTGCAGCACGTGTACACACCGCCCGAGCACCGGGGCAAGGGCTACGCGACCGCCTCCGTGCACCACCTGAGCGGTGAGCTCGCCGGTCGCGGGTTGCGCTGCATGCTGTACACGCAGCTCGAGAATCCCACGGCGAATGCGATCTATCTCGGGATGGGCTACGAGCCCGTCGCCGAGGTGCTCAGCTACGACTTCGGCTGATCGCGCATCGGTCTAGGCCGGCGGCGGATACGACGGCGGCGGCGGATACGACGGCGGCCCCGGCGGGCCGGGAGGTCCCCACTGCGGCGGGTATTGGCCGGGCGGGGGCGGGTACGACTGCGGCGGGTATCCCGACCACGGCGGCCCCGAACCGGGAGGCGGTCCCCAGCCCCCGTACATCGCGCGCTTCGCGCGGCCGCGGCGCACAATGCCCACGATCAGCATGATCACGCCGCCGACCATGACCGCCCCGCCCACCGCACCGACGGCGAACCACACGGCGACGGATCGCACGGCATCCGAGAGCGACCGCGCGATCACCACCGTCGTCGACGTCGTGTTCGTGAAGGTCAGGTCGTATTCGCCGCCCGACGGCGCGTCGAACGCGAGCGCCCCCGAATACACATCGGACCCGCGAGTCAGCGTCTCGCTGCTCTCGTCGACCTCGACCGGGACCGCCGAACCGTCGGATGCCTGCACCGACAGCGCCGCCGGTTCCATCCGGATCGCAGCCGGCACGTCGTCCTTGGTCGACCCGAACGTCGAGCGCGTCCCCGTGTGCTGGTACACGATGTACCGCGTGTGGTGCAGGTGCACCCGGATGTCGCCCGGCACTGCGTAGGAAGGCGAAGTGAAGGTGCCGACCAGCGGGATCGCGATGGCGATCACCGACACGACGCCGATCACGAGACCGATGCCGATCACGACGAACGAGGCCATCAGTCGCGGTCCGGGGGGCCCGCGGCGCGCGGGCAACGGCATCGGCGGCGGCGGCATCACGTCAAGCTCCGACGCCCTGCGGGACCCAACGGAACCGGCGCGCCGCGACCACGAGCCCGACCGCGCCCCACACCGCGAGCAACACGACGTCGTGCTCGGTCACACCGGTGCCGCCGCCGACGCCCGTGACGGCTCGTTGCATGCCGTCGGCGAGCGGCGCGAGCGGGAACACGTGACCCACGTTCGACAACCAGTCGGGCAAGGCGCTCACCGGGATGAAGATGCCGGACACGAACGAGAGGATCACCGCGGTGAACGGCCCGACGCTCGAAGCGGCGTCGACGGTCGGCGTGTACGCCGTGATCGCCATGCCGAGCGTCGCCATCGCCGCGGTGCCGAGCGCCACGTACACCGCGACGCCCGCGACGGCACTTCCGGAGACGTGCACTTGGAACGCGATCCGGCCGATTGCCAGCAGGGCGACGACCATCGCGATCGCGAACACGATCGTGCGCAGCATGTGCGCGGCGATGAACGTCCACGACCGCATCGGTGTGCCACGCAGCCGCTTCAGCTGACCCGACTCGCGCTGGGTCGTGACCGCGACCGCGAGCGTGGAGAAGCCCTGCAACATGATGGCGTACGCAGCAAGGCCGGCGGTGAAGTACGCGCGGGTACTCACCGAGTGGTGATGAAAGGTGTCGGTCGAATTCTTCCCCGAAGAGAAGATCGAGTTGAACATGATCAGCAAGATGACCGGGAACACGATGCCGAACACGACTGATCGCGAGTTCCGGATCGTCGCGACGAGGGCGTAACGGGTCTGGCGGAGCAGGATCCTCAGGTCACGCACGAGATCCACCGCCCGCGGCGCCGTCGCCGGGCGCATCGTCGCCCACGAGCTCGAGGAAGACGTCTTCGAGATCGGGCCGGCGAACCTCGAGATGCTCCAAGGTCACCCGGTGCTCGTCGGCCCACGCGAGCAGCCGGCGGAGCAGCGCCTGCGGATCCGCGGCCCGGATCGTCGTCAGGTCGCCGACGTTCTCGGCGGCCGCGTCCACCGTGGTGCGCAGCGACGCGAGCTCGGCCGCGGCGGGCGAACGGAACGTCACGATCGTCTCGGCGCGCAGGCCCTCACCCAGCTCGTCGGGGCGACCGAGCGCGACGATCCTCCCGGCCCGCAAGATCGCGACCCGGTCGGCGAGGTGCTGCGCCTCGTCCATGTAGTGGGTCGTGAGGAACACGGTCTTGCCGAGGGCCTTGAGTCCCTCGATCATCGACCACGCCTCACGACGCGCGGCCGGATCGAAGCCCGTCGTCGGCTCGTCGAGGAACACGAGCTCGGGATCGCCGACGAGCGCGACTCCGACGTCGGCGCGCCGGCGCTGGCCTCCCGACAGCCGCCCGATGCGCGCGTCGCGCTTGTCGTGCAGGCCGACGAGCTGGATCACCTCGTCGACCGGTCGCGGCCGCGTGTAGAAACCGGCGAAGAGCGACAGCGTCTCCCGCACCGTGAGCAGCGGATCCAACTCGCACGACTGCAACACGAAGCCCAGCCGGTCGCGCCACTCGCGGGTCGGGTGCGCGGGATCCACGCCGAGCACCGAGACCTCGCCCGCGGTTCGCGGTCGGTAACCCTCGAGGATCTCGATCGTCGTGGTCTTCCCGGCGCCGTTCGGCCCGAGAAATCCGAACACCTCGCCGGTGGCGACGTCGAGATCGATGCCGCGCACGGCCTCGACCGCGCCGTATGTCATGCGGAGGTCGCGGACCTCGATCGCGGCGCTACTCATGGGACTCGGCAATGGTACGGGTGCACCGGCGTCTACGGTGCCGGTGATGCGTCGGTGTCTCGTCGTCCTCGCGCTGGCGTGCGCCTCGGCCGCGGGATGCGGCAGCAGCTCGCATGCCGCCCCGTCGGCGGCGCCGACGACCTCCACGAGCCGAGCCTCGGTCGTGCCCACATCGAGCGCCGCGCCCGCGCCGGGCATCGACTGGTCGCACCTCCACAACCCGATCGTGACGTCGAAGGACCACGCCGTGAAGGACGCCGCGCTCGTCGCGGTCGGCGGTAAGTGGTTCGCGGCCTTCAGCGCAGTCGACGCGCGCGGCACCTGGCGGGTGGGCATCGAGCACTCGGCCGATCTGCGCGCGTGGTCGTCGATGACCTTCATGCCGCACGACCCGTCAGTGGAAGGCGAAGCGTCACCCGACGTCGTGCGGGAACCCGGCGGGCCGCTCGTGATCACCTACCAGTCGTTCGTGCACGACCGGCACGGCGGCCTCGCGAAGCTCTACTACCGCACGACCTCCGACTTCGTGCACTTCTCGGCCGCGCGCCAGTTGCTCCGACCGGTGCTCACCGCGCCATCGGATCGCCTCATCGACCCCGCGCTCGCGTGGACGCCGGCCGGGCTCCTCCTCGGCTTCAAGACCGGCCAAGACATGCAGGCGTTCGAGATCGCGCGCTCGACGACGGGCCGGCTCGACGGACCTTGGAAGCTCGTCGGCAAGCCCGGCATCCGGGTCTTCGGCGACACGATCGAGAACTACCAGTTCATCGAGATCGACGGGCGGTGGAAGCTCCTCGCGACCTCGAACCAGCTCGACCGGCCCTATCTGTTCGATCTGGTCGGCAACGCGAGCCGACCGTCCGGCTGGCTGCGCTGGTCGACCGGCCGCGAGCTCAACGTTCCCCAGGAGTCGTGGAACACCGGCCGCGGCATCACCGGCTCGACCTACGAGCACGCCAACTGCGCGTACCTCGTCGACCAAAGGTCACGAGATGGGCACTTCTACCTCCTGTACGAAGACGCTTCCGAGATGTCCAGCTTCGGCGGTGAAGGTCACGGTGCGCTCGCGCTCGCGCGAAGCGTCGATCTCACGCATTGGTCGGTCCCAACGGGATAGCGGCCGCAGAACGCGCTCGCAATCCGCGTCACCAGCGTTTACGGTCGCCGTGCCCGGGTAGGTATCGACGCGCCCCAGGAGGAGTCGGGCGCACGGGGAGGGTCATCATGCAACTCGACCAAGGTCGTCACGTTGCCGCAACGCCGGAACGCGACCGGCCGGCGACCGTCGGGTCAACCGACCTCGAGCGAGACACGGCGCTCCCGCTCGACCGCAATCGCAACAGTTCCGCCGCGAGCGATCGCACCACCGGCTTGGCCGCCGCGATCGGCCGCCTGCTCGGCGGGACGCCCCCGATCGCGATCGATTGCTACGACGGCAGCCACATCGGGCCCGAGTCGTCGGACGCGACCCTCGTGGTTCGCTCCCCGAAGGCGCTGCGCTACGCGCTGACCGCGCCCGGCGAGCTCGGCATCGCGCGCGCGTACGTGTCCGGCGAGCTCGACGTCGACGGCGACATCTTCGCGGCGCTCTCGCTCCGCGATCAGCTCCCCGACGTGCGCCTCGGCGCCGCGGAGTGGCTCGACCTCGCACGCATCGCGGGCGCAGCCGGCCTGCGGCCGCTGCCCCCGCCACCCGAAGAGGCGCGACTGCGCGGGCGGCGCCATTCGAAGGAGCGCGACGCCGCCGCGATCGCGCATCACTACGACGTGTCGAACGAGTTCTATCGACTCGTGCTGGGCCCGTCGATGACCTACTCGTGCGGCGTGTGGCCTTCGGCGGACGCGACACTCGAGACCGCGCAGGCAACGAAGTACGAGCTCGTGAGCGGCAAGCTCGGGCTCGAGCCGGGAATGCGACTGCTCGACGTCGGCTGCGGATGGGGCGGCATGGCGATCCACGCCGCGCGCCACCACGGCGTTCACGCAGTCGGCGTGACGCTGTCGCACCGGCAGGCCGAGTGGGCCCGGCGCGCGGTTCGCGACGCAGGCCTCGAGGACCGCGTCGAGATCCGCGTGCAGGACTACCGCGAGCTGCACGACGGCCCGTTCGACGCGATCAGCTCGATCGGCATGTTCGAGCACGTCGGCGTGACGCAGCTCGACCAATACTTCGCATCGCTCTTCGCGTTGCTGCGCCCCGGCGGCCGTCTCCTGAATCACGGCATCTCGCGACCCTCGTCGCCCCACGAGCGCCCGCGTTTCGCGCGCCGCGGCTTCATCGATCGTTACGTGTTCCCCGACGGCGAGTTGCACGAGGTCGGCAGCGTCGTGTCGCGCATCCAGAAGGCAGGCTTCGAGGCGCGACACGTCGAGGGTCTGCGGGAGCACTACGCGCTCACGCTGCGCGCATGGGTTCGCAATCTCGAGCAATCGTGGTCTGACGCAATCGACGAGGTCGGCGCCGCGCGCGCTCGCGTATGGCGGCTCTACATGGCCGCGTCGGCGCTGAACTTCGAAGCCGGGCGCACGCAGATCCACCAAGTGCTCGCCGTCAAGGACGATCGCGGCGCGAGTGGCCTCGCGTTGCGTCCGTCGTGGGAACCGGTGGCCGCGTCGACAGGTACGCCGACGTCCGCTCGATAGCACGCTCCTGACGCACCGCTCCGAAAAACCACGAGCCCCGTCGCAGAACGACGGGGCCCGTGTACGAGGATCGAGTGGGGGTCGATCCTTCAGTGCCGGGATCGTATCGCCCACGCATGCGCGCGTGCGAGGACCGTGCGCGCCGCGCGACGTGACGTGTCGGAGACCCCTCGCTGAAGTCTGGCCGTCACTCTGCGTCCTTTCGCGCGTGACGCGCGCAGACGTCTACGGGAAGAGACCAAGCACGGGAGCCAAGACGGATCCAAGCTGGCCGCTGTAGGGCTGGAGCGCAGTCGCGAGGTTCGAACACGCGTCTGCGAGCTGCGCGTTGCCTTGCGTGAGTGACGACAATTCGAGACAACCCACGCTCGGTGACTCCAGCACTGCTTGCAACTCTGCTCCCCCGCCGCCGTTGACCAACGTGGAGCAAGCAGTCATCAGCGCGCTCGCGTCCTGGCCGCCTTGCTGGATCACCTGCGCCAGCTGCACGCAGGCTTGCGTCACGGCACCACCCACTTGGGGCGGCACGGGATTCGGCAACGGACCGCTCGGCAACGCGGGCAGTGTCGGCAACGCCGGGAACGTGAGCGTCGTCGTCGCCTTGGTCGGGGGTTGCGTCGTGGTGGTCGCGCCGGCGAGCGGCTTCTGGTCGGTGAACTGCAACTCGGTGGTAGGAGCCCCCGGAACCGGGTCGGAACGCCCGCGCCGGGGGATGACCGCGGGCACCCGGTCGACCGGATGCGAGGGGCGGGACCGTATGCGGAGTCCGCACCGGTCGACCAGGGCCCACGGGTTCTCGGAATATCCATGTCCACGCCGCCGATCCGTCGCCGGCGCCGGATCGGACTGGAATCGCCGCCCGGAGACGGATGGGCGCGACCCGGCCCGCAAGAATGGCCGCGATGCGCATCACGTTCCTCGGCCACGCGGGCTGCTTCGTGCAGACCCGGCACGGCTCGGTGCTCTGCGACCCGTGGTTCACCCCGGCCTACTTCGGCTCGTGGTTCCCGTTCCCGCGCAACGACGGGCTGGCACCGGCGCCGATCGGCGCACCCGACTACCTCTACATCTCGCACCTGCACCGCGATCACTTCGATCCCGAGTGGCTCGCGCGCAACGTCAACAAGCGCGCGCGAGTGCTGCTCCCCGAGTTCGGCATCGACCTGCTGGCCCGCGAGCTCCAGTCGCTCGGGTTTCGCGATCTCGTGCGCACGAAGCACGGCGAACGCCTCGACCTCGACGGGCTCGGCGTGACGATCCTCGCCATGACCACTCCCGCCGACGGTCCCCTGGGCGACTCGGCGATCATCCTCGACGACGGAACGGCCCGTCTCCTCAACCAGAACGACGCCCGGCCCGGCGACCTCGACGCGCTCCACGCGCTGGGACCCTTCGACGCCCAACTGCTCCAGTTCTCCGGGGCGATCTGGTACCCCGTCGCGTACGACTTCCCGGCCGCCGAGAAAGACCGGCTGGCGAGGGCGAAGCGGATCGACGAGATGGAGCGCGCGCAGCGTTACGTGGAGGCCGTCGACGCCGCGCACGTGTTCCCCTGCGCCGGACCGCCGTGCTTCCTCGACCGCGACCTCGCGTTCCTCAACGACCTCGACCGCGACCCGGCCAACATCTTCCCCGACCAACCCGTCTTCCTGGAGCAGCTCGCGGCGCACGGAGTCGACCGCGCCCATCTCGTCGTGCCCGGGTCGACGATCGATCTCGACGCCGGTGCGTGCACGATCACGCATCCCGACACCGCGGAGCTGACGAGACCCTTCGAGCACAAGCGCGAGTACCTCGAGGAGTACGCGCGCGACTGGGCCGGATGGCTCGAAGCCGAACGCGCGACATGGGCGCGCCCCGGTCACGACATCGTGGCCGAGCTCGCGGCGTGGTTCGAGCCGCTCCTGGAGGCGGCGCCGATCACCTCGGCCGGCATCGCCGGCAACGTCGTGATCGACGTCGGCGACCCCGACGCCGACGTGTGCATCGACTTCGTGGAGTCGACCGTGCGCCCGTGGCGCGGCGAACCGTGCGTCTACAAGCTCGAAGTCGAACGTGCGCTCGTCGAGTCGCTCCTCGACGACCACGTCGAGGACTGGGTGAACTCCCTGCTGCTCTCGTGCCGCTTCACCGCGCACCGCGACGGACCGTTCAACGAGTTCGTGCTGACCTTCTTCAAAGCGCTCTCCCCCGAACGCATGGCGTACGTCGAGCAGTGCCTCGGCTCGGTGCGGCGGCGCACCGACGAGTTCTTCGAGCGCGACGGCTGGCGCATCGAGCGTTGGTGCCCACACCGCCAGGCCGACCTCACCCGCTTCGGTGAGGTCGAAGCCGGAGTGCTGACGTGCAGCCTGCACCACTGGCGCTTCGATCTGGAGACCGGACGCTGCCTCACGAGCGACGACCGGCACCTCCGGAGCGAGCGCGTGACGCCCGACTGACGCGCGTGCCAGGATCGCCACCATGACCGGCGAAGGTGTGGCGTTCAATCACGTCGGGCAGTGCGTGACCGATCTCGAACGGTCGAAGCGCTTCTACTGCGAGCTGCTCGGATTCGTGCCCGACCGGGAGATCAACCCGCCCGACACGTTGTCCGCGCAGTTGTTGGGGCTGACGCCGCCGCTGGCGATGACCGCGTCGTATCTCGTGCGCGACGGCCTCGTGCTCGAGCTCTTGCACTTCGCGGCGCCGGGCCGGACCGAGCCCTACCGACCGCGGGCGATGAACCATCCGGGCCTGACGCACATCTCGCTCTCGGTCGAGGATCTCGACGGCGTGCTGGCCCGGGTGGGCGACTACGGCGGTGAGGTGCTCGCCGACTCGAACATCGGCTCGGGCGTGTTCGTGAGGGATCCCGACGGCCAGCTCGTCGAGCTCCTCCCCATGTCGTACCGCCGCCACCTCGACCCAGGCGCAGATCCGGAGGCCCGGACATCGCCCCGATGAGTCGCGGGCGTCAGAGGGCCGGAGGTCGGAGCCGCATCAAAGCGGCTTGCTGTTCCGGAAGGCGCGCCGGAGCAGGGGCGTGCGGGCGTCGAGGATCGCGCCGAGCGTCTCGTCGACGTCGTCGTCGCTCGGGATGAACGGCATCGCCGGTGTCCGAGCCTCGTCGCCTTCGTCGCCCTCGGCCGCGTCGGCCGAGATCGCTCCGTCGGCCGCTTCGCCGCCGGCGGTCGGCTCGAGTCCGGGCAACGCACCCGGCTCGGGCGACTGACTCGCAGTGGCGGCCTGGCGGCGGACGCGCACTCGGCGCACACCCTTGCCGAAGCTGTTCTTCGCGACGGGAACGTCGCCGTTGACCTCGGGCGCATCGGCGCGCTCGTCGTGCAGCTCCCAGCCCCGCGGGAGCACGAGCGCGGCGGCGTGCCGGTTGCAGAGGTCGCCCTGCGTGCGCGCGGCATGCTCGTCGAGCTCGACGAGCCACGCCTGGCGTTGTGTCGGCTGGAAGCGAAGTGTGACCGAGGCGGGCGCGCCACAGCCGGGACGCGCGCACAGGCGCTGGTATTGCGAACCGTTACGCAGTGACCACTTCGGACCCGAGCTCATGGCCTGACGGTCGTTCCCCGCACGTGCGCGCCCCCTGCCACCTGAATCCCTTCACGGTGTCGTTGCTCACTGCTCAGCCGTGCTCGTCTGCCTTCCGGGCAACTGTCGGGGGGCTGACCGTTGCGCGGCGGCACTGCACTATACCGGGTCAAACGGTACCGGAACTGCGAAAAGCCCGCGAGAGAAGGGGACTGTGCGCGTCGAGGAGACCACGCAACTCGTCTTCCAGGGCGATCCCGGCCGGGCCGGCCGCGAGTTGGCGGGTCAGCGCGCCCGGCCGCCGCGGGGGATCGTCGAGCGTGAGCGGCTCGACCGGGGCCGGGCTCGGCACCGGCGCCGCGTGCGCGGCGGGCGCCGGCACCGGCGCGGGATCCGGAGCGGGAGTCGCGACGGATTCGCGCGCGCCGCGCCGATCCTCGAGGCGCCAGCCGCGCGGCGGCGTCAGCGTGCGCGCATGACGTGCGCAGAGCTCGCCCGCGCGCGCGTTGCCTTCGAGCGGTGTGTCGAGCCACACCGTGCACGCCTCGGAGTCGAACGTGAACGTCGCGACGGCGGCCGCACTGCAGCCGAAGCGAGCGCACTGCCTCGTTACATGTCCACTCGCGCGACGCTCGATCATGACATTGAAGGTACCTGCCCGACAGTGATCGAAGGTGGCAATCTGACGGCCGAGTCGTCGAACGCGCGATGCTGACGCGAATGCAGGACGATTGGCTCGTGCGAGTGCCGGCATCGTCCGCGAACATCGGGCCTGCGTTCGATGCGGTGGCCGTCGCGCTCGGTGTCCACCTCGAGGTGTTCGCGGCGGGCGACGATCCCGCGCCCGAGACCCACCCGGCAGTGCGCGCCTTCCGCAATGCCGGCGGCCGCGGCCCGCTGTGTGTCCGGTCGCGTTTTCCCGGAGGGCGCGGACTCGGCTTCTCCGCGGCCGCCCGCGTCGCGGGCCTGCTGGCGGTGCACGCGCAACGCGGTCACAGCGCACGCGAGGCCCGCGCCGAGACGCTGCGCGTCGCAACCGACCTGGAGGGCCACGCCGACAACGCGGCCGCCGCGCTCTACGGCGGCGTCGTGGCCGTCGCCGGTCGCCACGTGGTCCGGATCCCGCTCGCGCGGGAGCTCGCCGTGGTGGTGTGGATCCCGGAGAAGGAGACCGCGACCGCCAGCTCCCGCCGGCTCCTGCCCGATCAGGTCACGTTCGACGACGCGGTGTTCAACGTCGGCCGCACCGCCCTGCTCGTCGCGTCGCTGGCCGCCGGGGCGGTGGAGTCGATGCGCGTCGCGACGGAGGATCGCCTCCACCAGAATCGGCGTCTCGCCCGCGCGCACGAGACGCGCGCCGCGATCGGCGCGATGTTCGGCGCCGGTGCGTTCGCGGCGTGGCTCTCGGGATCGGGACCGTCGGCTGCCGCGTTCGTCGCTCGCGAGAACGCAACGCGGGTCGCGGCCGCGTTGCCGAAGGGCGGCCGCTCACTGGTGCTCGACATCGACGACGAAGGGGCGGTCATCTCATGAAGCTCGACGCGAAGTGCGTGGTGGTCACCGGTGGCGCGAGCGGGATCGGCGCCGCGCTGGCGAGCCGCTTCGCGGCGGAGGGTGCGCGCGCGGTCGTGGTCGCCGACCGGGACGCGGCCGGAGCCGAATCGGTCGCCGACCGCATCGGGACCGGGGCCACGGCCATGGCGTGCGACGTGAGCAAGCAGCCCGAGTTGCAATCGCTCGTCGACACGACCGAAGAACGGTTCGGGCCGATCGACCTGTTCTGTTCCAACGCCGGGGTGATCTCGTTGGGGGGCGCCGACGCCTCCGACCAAGACTGGCGGGTGAGCCTCGACGTCAACGTGATGGCCCACGTGTACGCGGCGCGCATCCTCGTGCCGCGCATGCTCGAGCGGGGCGGCGGATACCTGCTCCAGACCGCGTCGGCGGCGGGACTCCTCACGCAGCTCGGTTCCGCTCCGTACTCCGTCACGAAACATGCCGCGCTCGCGCTCGCCGAGTGGCTCGCGATCACCTACGGCGAGCAGGGACTCAAGGTGTCGGTGCTCGCGCCCCAGGCCGTGCGCACCGCGATGACCGCCGGGGTGGTCGACGGGGGCGTCGCCGGCGTCGACGGCATGCTCGAGCCCGACGCGGTGGCCGACGCGGTCGTCGTGGGCCTCGACGCGGAGTCGTTCCTCATCCTGCCGCACCCGCAGGTGCTGGAGTACTTCCAGCGCAAGGCGTCCGACTACGAGCGGTGGCTCCGGGGCATGCGCCGACTGCAAACGCAGTTCGGCGGCGCGGGAACGCCGGCATAGGCGGCCGACCCGACCCGATCGGTTCGGCGATAGCGTCGACTTCATGACGGAACCGCTCGTCCTCGCCGACGATCCGCGTCCTCGCGTGCGCCGGGTCACGTTGAACCGGCCCGCGAAACGCAACGCGATGAGCAACCGCGTGCGCGTGCAGCTGTTCGACGAGTTGCGCCGCGCCGACCAGGACCTCGACGTCAGCGTCATCGTGATCCGGGGCGCCGGGCCGTGCTTCTCGGCCGGTTACGACCTCGATCCCGACCCCGACCAACCGCTCCCGCGCCCGATCGCGATCCGCGACGGATTCTGGAGCCGCTCGCTCGTGGAGGGCTGGTTCGAGCTCATGGACATGGCCACGCCGATCATCGGCCAGGTGCACGGCTACTGCCTCGCCGGAGGATCCGAGCTGGCGGCCGCGTGCGACCTCCTCTACGTCGCCGACGACGCGACGATCGGCTACCCGCCGGTGCGCACGATGTCGCCGCCCGACCTCATGTGGCAGCCGTGGTTCATGGGCATGCGGCGCGCGATGGAGGCGCTGCTCACCGGCGACTCGATGACGGGCGCCGAAGCGGTCGAGGCCGGCTTCGCAAACCGCGCGTTCCCCGCCGATCAGCTCGAGCCCGAGGTGCTCGCCATCGCCGAGCGGGTCGCGCAGATCCCGGGTGACCTCCTCACGCTCAACAAGCGCACGGTGCACCGGGCGATGGAGGCGCAGGGAATGCGCACCGGTCTGCGCGCGACCACCGAGCTCCAGGCGCTCGGGCTGCACCAGCGGTCGTCGAAGGAGTACATCCCGAAGTTGCGCTCGGCCGGCGTGAAGGCCGCGGTCGACGCGCGCGACGCTCCCTTCGGCGACGGCCGCACGCGCCCGTCGTCATGAGCGCCCTGGACGAACCCGCGATCCAAGCCGCGGTGTCGGCCGTCGCCGCGCACCAAGACGAGGCGCGCGCGGAGCTCGAGTCGCTGGTGCGGATCCCGAGCATCAGCGCCGATCCGGCCCGTCGTGACGACGTTCGGGCGAGCGCCGAGGCGACGGCCGAGCTGCTCCGCTTGCACGGCCTCGAATCGGTGCGGCTGTCGGGTGTGGAGGGCTCCCACCCCTACGTCATCGGCGAGTGGATGCACGCCGGCCCCGACGCGCCGACTGTCCTTCTCTATGCGCATCACGACGTGCAGCCGCCCGGCATCGTCGACAACTGGGACAGCGACCCGTTCGAGCCGAGTGAGCGCGACGGCCGCCTCTACGGGCGGGGCAGCGCCGACGACAAGGCCGGCGGAGTCGCGCACGCGCACGCGGTGTCGGCCTGGCTGAGCACGAACGGCGCGCTGCCCTGCAACGTGCGCGTCCTGATCGAGGGCGAGGAGGAGATCGGCTCGCCGACCCTGCACGCGTTCCTCGAGGCACACCTCGACGAGTTGCGCAGCGACGTGCTGGTCCTCGCCGACGCCGGCAACTGGAAGGTCGGCGTGCCCGGCCTCACCTACTCGCTGCGCGGGCTGGCCGCGGCCGACATCGAGCTCCGCGCGCTCGACGGCCCCGTGCACTCGGGCATGGCGGGTGGCGCGGTGCCCGATCCCGTCACCGCGTTGGCGCGGGTCATCACCGCGCTGGTCGACGAGCGCGGCGACGTCAGCATCGACGGTCTCTGGGACGACGTGCGACCACCCACCGAGCACGAGCGCGCGGCGATCGCGGGCCTCGACGACGACCCGGCCGGGTTCGCGCGCGCGATGGGGACGCGACCGGGCGTGCAGCTGGTCGGCGATCCCGGCACGACGCTCCACGAGCGACTGTGGTTCCGACCGTCACTGACGGTGATCGGGATCGACGCGCATCCGATCAAGGGATCGTCGAATCAGATCGTGGCCCGGGCGACGGCGCGCATCAGCATGCGGCTCGCGCCCGGCCAAGTGCCCGAACGGGTGATCGAGCAGCTGCGCGCGCACGTGGCGCGACACGTGCCGTGGGGACTCGAGCTGCGGTTCACCGCGCTCGAAGGCGCGCCCGCGTGGCAGACCGACCCGAGCGGTCCGGCCTTCGACGCGGCGCGGCGCGCGCTGCGCGCCGGCTTCGGAACCGAGCCGGTGCTCATGGGAGTGGGCGGCTCCATCCCGTTCGTGGGTCCGTTCGCCGACGCGTTCGGCGGGATCCCCGCGCTGCTGTTGGGGCCCGCCGATCCGCACAGCCGCATCCACGGCGAGAACGAGAGCCTCCACCTCGGCGACTGGCACAAGCTCATCGCGAGCGAGGTGCACCTGCTCGGCGAGCTCGCGGCGACCGACCGCGCCTGACGCGAATTGCACCTTTCGTAGCACTTTTCGGGCCCCTCTCGGGAAAATGACGCGCCGGCACTAGCCACCGCGCGCGCGCGATTCCCGGAACCGGGTCCCCTCGCGGGTCGCGCCGACCACGCTTGACTAGTTCTTCCTAGCTAGAAAAGGCCAGTTTCGCGCGGGGTCAGTTAGGGGATCGCCCCGGCCGGCTCCTACCGTCACCAGCTGCTTCGCCGGTCGGCGCGCCTTTCGCGCAGACCGCGACAGCTCGGAAATGCGGCCGGCAACGGATGCAGGTCGAACTCGGCGGAGGAGTAAGCATGACTACGAGACTGTCGCGCGAACGCGCGTCGTCCCGGCGCGAGCGCGCGCTCGATCGGTTTCCCGTCCAGGAGTCCGCGCTCGCAGCATTCGCGAGCACGGCGGTGACCCCGGTTCGGGCGACCCCCGTTCGAGCTGCCTCGACGATCGAGGCCGGCCTCGAGACCCAACTGACCGCGCTCCCGCGCGCGGCGCGCCGCCAGCTCTCCACGCGCGCGAGCCGCCTGCGGGCGCGACGCGTGCGCGTCGCGCGCTGGCGCCGCTCGAGCGCCGCGGTCGGCGCCGCCGTGTTCGCCGGCTTCGGCAGCGTCACCTTGGTGAGCAGCTCCGCCGTCGCGAGCCCCAATCCACCGGCGAACTCGGTGGAGTCGTTCGGCGCCGCGCCGCAGCTCGGCTCGAGCTCCGGCCTGGCGCTCCGCGCCGGTGTCGTCGGCATCGCGAGCAATCCCGTCAGCCACGGCTACTGGCTCGTCGGCGCCGACGGCGGCGTGTTCGCGTTCGGCGACGCCGGCTTCTACGGCTCGACCGGCAACCAGCACCTCAACGCCCCCATCGTCGGCATGGCCGCCAGCCCGACCGGACGCGGCTACTGGCTCGTCGGCGCCGACGGCGGCGTGTTCGCGTTCGGCGACGCGAACTTCGAAGGCTCCGTTGCGGGTGTGCGGCTCTCGGCTGCGATCACCGCGATCATCCCGACCACCGACGGGCACGGCTACTGGCTCGTCGGCGCCGACGGCGGCGTGTTCGCGTTCGGCAACGCGCACTTCCACGGGTCCGCGGGCGATCTCGAGCTCGCGAGCCCGATCGTCGGCGCCGCGCCGACCACGACCGGCCACGGCTACTGGCTCGTCGGCGCCGACGGCGGCATCTTCGCCTTCGGCGACGCGCAGTTCGACGGCTCTCAGCTCGACTCGCAGAACCCGGTGGTCGGCATCGCCACCGACCCGTCGGGCCACGGCTACTGGGTCGCGCGCGCCGACGGCAGCGTCAGCGGCTTCGGCACACCCGCCACGGGCAACGCGTCGATCCTCGACCCCGCCACTTCGCACCCGAACACCGTCGGCATCGCCGCCAGCGCCGGCGGCGGCTACTGGCTCGCCGAGGGCGCGATCGACCCGGTCTCGACGCTCGCCGACGACCCGTTCCTCGCGTGCACACGCGGGCACGAGTCGGACAGCGCCGGCGGCTACCAAGCCGTGAGCCCGGGCGGCACGTACCGCGGCGCCTACCAGTTCGATCAGGGAACGTGGAACAGCGCCGCGCAGCTGGCCGGCCGCACCGACCTGGTCGGCGTCGATCCGGCAGCGGCGGCGCCGGGGGATCAGGACCTCCTCGCGATCACGCTCTTCCACGCGCGAGGCTCGGCTCCCTGGGGAAGCCGCTGCGGCGGATTGACGTGACCATTGGTCGGGCTCGTGCTCGGCGGAGCCGGCATCGCGTGAACCGCGCCGCAAGTTCCGCCGTGCGCGAGTGTCGCCTCGCGGACCTCACGCTCCTGCCGTGACCGTGTGCTCGTTGCCCGTATCGTCTGGGAATGGAACCGTCGCCCGCCGAGTCGCCTGATCTGCTGATCGGCTCGTTCAGCGATCGCGGGCCGTGGGTGGTCGACCCCGACGCCATGACGTGGCGGGCCGACGTCGCGCGCCGGCGCGCGCAGGCGCGCGACGAGTTTCCCCGTTGGCTCCAGCCGGGCACGCTGCCCCCGCTGAGCCGGCTCCTCCGGGTGGTGAGCCGGGTCGGGGTCGCGCTCGGCGGCTGGTACGCGATCGACCGGCGGCGCGGGCAGGAGTTCGGCCGGCGCGGGCTCTCGCGCCGGCTTCGGCACGCGTTCGCCACGCTCGGCCCGACCTACATCAAGCTCGGCCAGATCATCTCCGGCGGTGAGGGCCTGTTCCCGCCGGAGCTGGTCACCGAGTTCAAGATGCTCCGCGACCGCGTGCCGCCGGAGCCGTTCGACGTCGTCCGCCGGGTCGTGGAGCTCGAGCTCGGCCGATCTCTCGACGACGTGTTCGAACGCTTCGATCGCACGCCGATCGCGGCGGCGTCGATCGCGCAGGTGCACGCGGCGCGGCTGCGCACCGGCGAAGAAGTAGTGGTGAAGGTCCAGCGACCACAGGTCGCGCGCCTCGTACGCGAAGACGTCCGCGCGATGTCGTGGCTCGCGCCCCGGCTGATCGGCCGCATCCCCGTGGCGGCGCTGGCCAACCCGCCCGCGCTGGTGGAGCTCTTCGCGGAGACGATCGTGGAAGAGCTCGATTTCTGCCTCGAGGCGCAGAACATGCTCGACATCGCCCGCGTGCTCGCGGAGACCGACCAGCGCGCCACCATCGTGCCCCGGCCGCACCCGACGCTCGTCACGCGGCGCGTGCTGGTGATGGAACGCCTCGACGGCATCCCCTGGGACGACGTGACCGCGATGAAAGACGCCGGCGTCGACACCGAAGCCGTCCTGCACGCGGGTCTGGTGTCGTTCATGGAGGGCGCCATGCTCTACGGCGTCTTCCACGGCGACCTGCACGGCGGCAACCTCATGGTGCGGCCCGACGGGCGCACGGTGCTGATGGACTTCGGCATCACCGGCCGGCTCGACGAGAACAAACGCCTCGCGTTCCTCATGCTGCTCGTGGGCGCGACGAGCGGCGACACGATGGCGCAGCTCCGGGCGCTGCGCGATCTCGGCGCGTTCCCGCCCGACACGGATCTCGATGCCGTGTTCACCGACCTCGGTCTCGACCGGACAATCGACCCGACGATGCTCTCGGCCGACGAGCTCGTGAACGAGCTGCAGGACCTCACCAAGAAGCTCCTCGGGTACGGCGCCCGCGCACCCAAGGAGCTGATGCTGTTCGTGAAGAACATGATGTTCCTCGACGGCGCGATCGCCCGGCTGGCCCCCGACCTCGACATCCTCGAGGAGATCCAGAAGGTGCACACCGAGATCGCGGCGAGGCACGGAATGCGGCTCGCCAACGAGCTCGGCATCGATCCCGCGATCACCGCGCAGTTCGACATGGACGCCTTGAAGGCGGCGATGGGCGTGCCCGACGTCGACCGCCTGACCTACCGCGAGGTGCAGGAGCGCCGCGAGCTCATCAAGCAACGCTTGGATGAGAAGCGCAAGCGCGCGTAGCGTCTCCCCATGGACACGTTCGATCGCGACGAAGTAGACGCCGCATTCCGCAACTACTGGGCGCTCGGCGCGGTCGGCGAAGACTGGGACGCCTGGTGCAACGAGTGCTTCACCGAAGACGTCACATACGTCGAGCACATCCTGGGCGACAAGCACGGTCGTGAGGAAGTGCGCGCGTGGATCAAGTCGACGATGGAGGAGTACGGCGGCATCTACACCGCGTACGAGTGGCACATCGTGGCCGACGACGGGCGGGTCGTGGTCTACATGCAGAACCGGCGCGACCACCCGGATGCCGCGCAGCCGCCGATCGACTTCCCCGGTATCACGATCTTGCAATACGCAGGCGACGGCAAGTTCTCGCTCGAAGAGGACTTCTGGTCGTTGCCCGAAGGCATCGAGACGGCCAAGCGGGCGGCGGCCGCCTACCGCGACGTCGATCCCTCGTTCCCGGACCTGCGCACGCGGCGCAACTGGGGCAACGGTCCCGACTGGTCGCAGGGCGCGCCGACCTACGCCGAGAGCCGCGGCGGGCGCCGCGCCGAGAACTAGGCCGGCGCACCGTGCCGGAGATGCCGCAGATGCAGGCATTGGCCGAGCGCATCGAGACGTGGCTGCGCGGCGAGACGTTCGAGGGTTACGTGCCCCTCGGGTTCAGCGGCTTGAAGACCGCGGTCCCACCGCCCGAAGACCTCGTCGGCCGGTCACTCGCGCGTGTGGGCCGGCGCGCGAAGTACGTGATCCTCGAGTTCGACGGTGAGCCCGAGCGGCGCGTGGTGTTCCACCTGTCGCAAGCCGGGCGCGTCGACTTCGAACAGCCACCCAAGGCGACCAAGCCCAAAGGCGCGGTCGTTCGCTGGCGATTCTCCGACAACAAGGCCGTGCTCGTGCGCGAGTTCGGCACCGAGCGCAAAGCCGGATGGTGGGTGCTCGGCCCGGCCGACGAGGGACCCCTCGCTACGCTCGGGCCGGAGGTCACCAGTGACGAGTTCGCGCAGTGGCTGCGCACCTCCGACGACGGCCGGCGCGTGCACACGATCCTCCGTGACCAACACACGGTGGCCGGTGTCGGCCGCGGCTACGCCGACGACGCGCTCTATCGCGCCCGGCTCTCCCCGTACGCATCGCTGAAGTCGCTCACGCCCGACGAACGGGATCGTCTCCTCGCCGGGATCCTCGCGGTGCTCGAAGACGGTCTGGAGCGCGAACGCTCGCGCGACGGCGGCCTCTCGGCCAACAAGCTCGGCGAGCACTTCACGGTGCACGGCAAAGCGGGCCTGCCGTGCCCGGAGTGCGGAGAGGACCTCAAGCGGGTGTCGTACGAATCACACGAGGTCGTGTACTGCCCCCACTGCCAGACCGGCGGAAAGGTCCTCGCCGACCGGCGGCTCTCGCGTCTCGTGAAGTAGCGCGGGCCGCGACCGCGCCTTCTTCCCGGCCCGTCTCGGCGCGAGGAGCCGGAAGTTCACGAGAAAGATCACGAAAAGACCGCCGGTGAGCGCGACCCACTGCACCGCGATGTTGCGATTGTCGGCACCGGCGGTGAACGCGTGCACGGTCGCGAACGCGAACAGCGGGAAGCTCGTGAGGTGCACCGCGTGCCACACCTTGCGGGGGAGCCGGCGCATCGTCCACGACGTCAGCTGGATCGCGACGAGCAGGTAGAACGCGGCGACGCCCCACGCAACGGCGCCCGGTCGCCACGCCGACGCCATCGGCACGAACAACTCGCGGGGGCCGAAGTAGACGAAGTCGTCGGCCCAGAGTGCGAGCAAGTGCACCGCGACGAACACCATCGACAACGTTCCCAGGAACTTGTGCAGGTCGAGACACCACGCGGGCACGCCCTTGCGGCGAATGATCCGCGTCGACACGGCCAGGCCCCACACGATGCTCGCGGTCACGACCGCCCACGCGACGAGTCCCGACGAGCGCGCCGCGTACCACGAGAGCTTCGAGTTGACGACGCCGAGCATGCCGATCACGGTTCGGTCTCGATCACGCGCCCGTCGTCGACGAACAACCACGCGCGCACCCCGGCGGCACGCGCGAGGTCGGGGCCCTCGGCGGCTCCGGCGATCATGACCGCCTTCGCGATGCCCTCGGCCCACCATGCGTCGCGCGCTGCGGCCACAACCGCAACGATCGGAACCCGCGCGGAGTCGCCGGTACGCGGATCGATGATGTGGTGGAACTCCTGATCGGCACGCCTCCACGCGCGGATCCGCCGGGTGCTCGAGACGAGCGCGGCGTCAGCGAGCGGATGCACGAACGCCACACGCGTGTCGTCGAGCGGGTGCTCCACCGGGATGGGCCACGCCCCGTCGGGTGACTCGCCGCGGGCGCGCATGTCACCACCCAGACTCACGAGCGCGGTGCGCGCGCCGCGGTCGACGAGGCCACGCGAGACGAGGTCGGCCGCCAGTCCCTTGCCGAGCCCTCCGAGGTCGATGCGCACGCCGGCCGGTACGCGCACGCGAGCCGCGTCGACGTCGATATCGACGCGGCCGTACCCAGGCGCCGTCACCGGCGCTCCGGGCGCGCCGGCGGGAGCCGCATCGCGATCCACGGATTCGAACGATCGGTCGTAACCCGCGCGCTCGAGTGACTCGAGGATCGTCGGATCGAAGAGCCCTCGTGTCGCGAGGTGCAGATCCACCGCGCAGGTGAGCGCCAGCAGCATCGGCGGGCTCACGTCGAGCCACCGGCCCGCGCTCGCGTTGAGCCGCGCGAGCTCGCTCCCGGAGCGGAAGCGGCTCCAGCAGTTCTCGAGCCGCTCGATCTCCTCCAACGCCCACTCGGTCACACCCGGCGGCGCGTCACCGACCACGACGTGCGCGGTGCTGCCCATCGCCCGGGCGCGGCACTCGGTCCAGTAGCCGTCGTCGGTGCGCTGTGGTTCGGTCAGGGGCACTTCGATCCCGTGCAAGCCGGCGGTTGGGGCGGGGGCGGCGGCGTGAACACCGTCGTGGGCGGCGAGGTGGGAGCAGGGGCGGGCGTCGGAGGAGGAGGCGACGGAGCCGGCGCCGGGGTGGGGGCCGGGGCCGGTCCGGTCGTCGGGACCTGAACCGGATGGGGCGTCGTGCCCGGCGTCGGCGACGAAACCGGCGCCGGCTCCGCCGAGGAGATCGGGGTGGAGACCGGCGCGGCGACCGGAGCGGCCGCAGGTGAAGCAGTTCCGCCAGTCGAGGGAGCCGGCACGAGCGGCGCGCCGGACACGGCCGACCCACTGCTGCCCGATGCGATCGGAGCAGCGCGGCCGGGCGCCGAAGATCCGGGAACCGGCCGCGACGCGACCCGGCCGGGAGGCGGCGCCACCGGTCGCCCGTAACGATCGACGTACACCGTGTGATGCAGGACCTTCACGACGACCCTCGACCGGGCGCCGGCGGCGGCGCCCGCCAACGTCGACGACGACACGTCGCCGGGCGATCCGACCGGCGGCGCGGCCGCGACCGCGGTCGTGCCCGCCGCCGGCGACTGCGCGCCGAGCGCGGCGATGATCGAGAAGAACGCGGAGGAGCTCAGCCCCGCCGCGAGGATGCGCCCGGCCGCGGCCGGATGCGGACGTCGGGCACGCGCGTGCTTGCGTACGGTCGCGCGCGGGGCGAAGTCGTCGGTAACGACCGCGTCGTGCGCCGCGGTCGAGCCGGTCGCCGGCATCGTCTCGCTCGCGCTCGGAGCGCGTGCCGGGCGCGCGGGTGCCGCGGCGCGCCGCGCCGCGAGGCGTGCGAGTCGATCGTCGAGGTCGGAGCTCGGGTCGCCGGCCATGGCGCTCAGTCGTCCTCGCAGTTCCACACGCCGTTGTCCTCCAGCTCGGGGTGGTGGCAGTTCGGCGGAACCGGCGGAATCGGCTTGCCCGGCGGCCAGTCGCGGGGAACCCCCGGCGGGCGCGTCGTGGTCGTGACCGGAGGCATCGTCGAGGTCGTCGTCGTCGGGGCGATCGTGGTCGGCGGGAGCGTGGGAACGGTCGGGCTCGGATCCGTCGTCGTCGTCGAAGTCGAGGTCGAGGTCGGCGCGGGCAGACGCCCGGGCGCCCGGGCAACGCGGAAGGTCGTGGAAGTCGTGGTGCTCCGATGACGGTGACGCCGGCTCGGCGTCGCGTGCGGAGCCGAGCTCGTGGGCGGCGCGGCGACGCCGGCCGGTGCGGTCAAGGGAAGGGCCACCGAGACCAGCCCGGCGGAGCGCGCCGACGCCGCCTGCGGGACACCTCCGACCACGACCTTGTCGTACACGTCCTTCGTGCGCGTCACCACACCCGCGACCTCGGCGCTCGGCCGATACGAGGTCAGCGAGCCGGCCCTCGCGCCGGGCCGGCCACCGAGACCGAGTACGGAGACTCCCGTCACCGCTGCCACGGCCACCGTCGTGCTCCCGAGAACCCCGGTGACTGTGGCGGCGAGCGCCAACGCCTTCCTGCGTTCCATCGTCATCTTTTCCCCCACATTGCTCGCGGCTGAAGAAGTCATCGACAACAACGGGGCTCGAAATGGAGCACCCGC
>Ga0265313_10001277_pt1 | contig 23843 bp, 30 predicted proteins | sample 4123metaG_FD_203122 | JGI IMG/M metagenome (GOLD analysis project Ga0265313, IMG submission 203122) | Rhizosphere microbial communities from Carex aquatilis grown in University of Washington, Seatle, WA, United States - 4-1-23 metaG | ecosystem: Host-associated > Plants > Roots > Rhizosphere >...
GAGCGGGTCGCCGAACGCGGTGCCGCTCTTCGACTTCACCTCGCAGAAGACGACGACGCGGCCGCGGCGGGCGACGACGTCGAGCTCGGCGCCCGCGAGCCAGCAGTTCGTGTCGAGGATGCGATAGCCGCGCAGGCGGTACCAGCGCGCCGCGCGGCGCTCGGAAGAATGTCTAGGCCGCGGGGAGGTAGGCGCGCGCACGCCACGACCTGCGATGGATCTCGCAAGGCCCTCGCTCACGCACGATCTCGGTGTGCGACTGCGTGATGTACCCGACGTGCGACGCGAAGCCGTAGCCCGGATAGAGCGCGTCGGCGGTGCGCATGTAGCGGTCCCGTGTCACCTTGGCCACGATCGACGCGGCGGCGATCGCCGCGCTCTTCGTGTCACCGTCGACGATCGCACGGTGCGGCGGCGCCGTCGGCCCCAGCTTGAACCCGTCGACCAGATAGACGTCGGCCGGCTGGCAGGCCCAGAGTGCTTCACGCAGGCCGCGCAGGTTGCACTTGTGCAGGCCGTCGCGATCGATCACCGCGGCCGGGAAGACGCGCACCGCGACAACCTCCGCGCAGGCGAGCACGGCGCGGTAGAGCTCGTCGCGCGTCGCCGAGTCGACCTGCTTCGAGTCGTTCAGCAGCGCGAGCGGGCGCACGCGATGGTCGCGGAGGCACTCGTAGTCGAGCAGGACCCCGGCAACAACGAGCGGCCCGGCGAGTGGCCCGCGGCCGGCTTCGTCCGCGCCCGCCACGAGCCGGGCGCCGAGCGCGCGGTCGTACCGGAGCAGCTTCTGACCGGTCTGGCGGCGCTTCGGGGGCACGTGGCGAGGATAGCCCGGGTCGCGGGCGGCACCTTGCTCAGCAGGTCGGAGTTTGCGAAGAAGTTACGACTGGCGGAGCTCGCGGACGCGAGCCTTCTTCCCGACCTTGCCGCGCAGGTAGTAGAGCTTCGCGCGGTGGACGTCGCCGATCTGCATGACCTCGATCTTGTCGATCTTCGGCGAATGCAGCGGGAACGTGCGCTCCACGCCGACGCCGAACGAGTTCTTGCGGACGGTGAACGTCTCACGGGCTCCGGCGCCCTGGCGCTTGATCGTGATCCCTTCGAACACCTGGATGCGCTGGCGCGCGCCCTCGATGACGCGGAAGTGGACGCGCACGGTGTCACCCGCCTTGAACCGCGGCACTTCGCGCAGCTGACGGCGCTCGATGTCCTGGATGATCGTGCTCATATCGAAAGGGGCCGGAGGCCGGGCGGAATGGTAGCACCCGGCGCCCGCGGCTAGCGGATCGTGACGCGGCTGGGCGGCCAGTAGGTCGCGAAGACCTTGCCGATCAGGTTCTTCCGCGGGACGGTGCCCCAGGAGCGCGAGTCGCAGGACGAGGCCCGGTTGTCGCCCATGAAGAAGTAGTGCCCCGGCGCGATGTGGATCGGGGCGATCGTTCGCGTGTCCCGCCGGTCAGCCTGGATGTAGGGCTCGTTCAACTTCTTGCCGTTGATGTAGACGTAGCCCGCCTTCTCCGACCAGACCTCGCCCGGCAGGCCGATCAGCCGCTTGACAAAGGTGCCGCCGGCCCCGCAGCGCACCGCCGCGAGCGGCGGCGTCTTGAAGACGATGATGTCGTCGCGCTTCGGCGACCAGAACCGGTAACAGAAGCGGCAGGCGAGCACCCGGTCCGAGAACCGCGCCTCGCAGTCGGAGCCCGGCCGCGCGCAGTGCAGCGTCGGCTCCATCGAGCTCGAAGGGATCCGGTACGGGTTCACGACCCACGCCTTGATCGCCAGGACGATCGCGATCGCACCGACGATCGTGACGAGCCAGTCGATCGTCACGCGCCAGCCGTGCGGCAGTCCTTCGGTCAGGTAGTCGATCGGGTTCCTCAGCGGACCTGCTCCCTTCGCCAGCTCTCGATTCGTCCGTGGTCACCCGAAAGCAGCACGTCGGGAACCCGCCAACCCCGGTATTCCGCAGGGCGCGTGTAGTGAGGGTACTCAAGCCCGCCACCCAACTCGTCGGAGAACGATTCGAGCTCCCCCGACCCTTCGCTCAGCGCACCCGGCAGACGGCGCGCGATCGCGTCGACGAGCACCATCGCCGGCAGGTCGCCGTTCGAGAGCACGTACGGCCCGATCGAGATCGCGTCAGTCGCGAGGTGCTCGACGATCCGCTCGTCGAAGCCCTCGAAGCGGGCTGACAAGAATGTCACGTGTTCGGTCGCGGCGAGCTCCTCGACGATCGACTGCGTCAGCTGCCGACCCTGCGGGCTGAGCGCGATCACCGGGTGCGAGACCTCGCCGCCGTAGACCGCATCGAGAGCGCTCGCGACGACGTCGACGCGCAGCACCATGCCGGCGCCGCCCCCGTACGGCTCGTCGTCGACCTGGCCGTTCCGCAGCGGCGTGTGGTCGCGGTAGGAGAAGAGGCGCAGGTCGAGCTCGCCGCCGAGCACCGTCGCGACCGGCCGCTGTTCGGTCAGCCATGCGAACGCATGCGGTACGAGGGTGAAGACGTCGAGCTGCATCAGTCCGCGAATCCCGCCGCGACGGTGATCGCGCTTGCTTCGAGGTCGATCTTCAGGATGCACTCCTCCACCATGGGCAACAGCACGCCGGTGTCCAGCTCGAGCACGTCGTGCGCAACTCCGGGCACCACGACCTTGACGCTTCCGAGCGCGCGGCCGTTCTCCTCCGCGACCGGCAGCCCGACCAGCTGGAACGCGTAGTACTCGTCGTCCTCGGTCGGCGGCAGCGCGTCGCGCTCGACCTCGAGGATCGTGCCGCGTTCGACGTCGCGGTCGAGCTTCACGACGGGACGACCCGACGAGCGGCGGTGGGCAACCACTTCCACCTCGGCCCCACCGGCGAGAAAGCGCGCGCCGGTCTTCCACCAGCGCTCGTCGTCGGACGGCTGCTCGACGAAGAACGCGCCGTCGATCCCGTGCGGACGGCCGACGCGCCCGATCTGCACTCTCATTGCCGCGACTCGAGCGAGGCGATCGCCTCCTCGCGCGACACGGCGACGAGCAGGTTCTCGGCGACGAAGCCCGGCGCGTGCGGCCAGCCGCTCGCGCTCGTCTCGCGAACCGCCCGGTCGACGTCGAACTCCGTGCGCATCGGCCTCGGTTCACCGTCGTCGACGAGCGTCCAGTAGGCCGCGACGTCGCCCTCGTACGCCATGCCCACCGAGCCCGCGTTGACGATGCGCAGGTCGCCGACTCGCCGGTCGAACTGATGGTGCGTGTGCCCGATCACGATCGTGCCGGTGTGACCGGCGAACGTCTTCCGGATCGCCTCCTCGGGCGTCGCGGCGGTCGTGATCGGGGTGTTGTCGTTTGGTGCGGCGTGGCAGTAGAGAACGCCGTCTACGGTCACCGACAGCGGCCGCGACTGGAGCCACTCGAGCTCTTCGGCGGTGAGCTCGCCGCGCTCCCAGTCCTCGGCGAGGTCTTCGCAGTTGCCGCGCAGCACCTGCGCGTCGAGCGACCGGACGATCGCGACGGTCTCGCGCGGGCACGGGCCGTAGAGGTAGTCGCCGCCGAGCACGATCGCATCCGCCTCGACCTCCGCGAGCACGGCCTCGAGCGCCCACGGCATCGCATGGATGTCGTACAGCGCCGCGACCCTCATTCGGGATCGGCGATCTCGACCAGCACGCGGCGCCCCTCGCGGGCGGCGCTCGCGCGCACGAGCGTGCGCAGGGCGCGCGCGATCCTGCCCTGGCGGCCGATCACCTTGCCGACGTCGTCCGCAGCGACGTGGAGGACCAGGACGAGCGCGCCGTCGCGCTCCTCCGTCTCCACGCGCACGGCGTCGGGATCGTCGACAAGCTCGCGCGCGAGGTACGCGAGCAGCTCCGCCATCAGTACCGCTACTTCTCGATGCCGGAGATCTTGATCAGCTTCGCGACCGCCTCGGTGGGCTGTGCGCCCTTGCCGAGCCAGTCCTTGACCTTGGCCTCGTCGAGATCGATCGTCGAGGGGTCGGTCTGCGGGTTGTAACGACCCACGATCTCGAGGAACTTCCCGTCACGGGGCGAGCGCGAGTCTGCGGCCACCACGCGATAGATCGGGTTCTTCTTCGAGCCCACGCGGGTGAGCCTCAGCTTGACTGCCATTCGATTCCTTTACCTCCGTCCGGCCTTCTTGTTCTTGCGCTTCACGCCCGACTTCCGCCCTGCGGAAAGTGAGACGGGCGCCTGCTGCTGGTTCGGGAGGGCCGGCATCTTCCCCCGCCCCATCTGCTTCATCATCTTCTCCATCTGCTTCCGCGCTTCGAGCAGTTGATTGACCTGCTCGACGGTCGCTCCGGAGCCGTTGGCGATGCGAATCCGCCGCTTGCCGTCGATCACGATAGGCGAACGGCGCTCCTGTGGCGTCATCGAGAGCACGATCGCCTCGACCCGGCCCAGCTGGTTCTCGTCCACATCGACGTCTCCAAGCTGGTCTTTCATCCCCGGGATCATCTTCAGGATGCCCTGCAGCGGCCCCATCCGGCGCAGCATCTTGTAGGCCTTCAGGAAGTCGTCGAAGGTGAACTGGCCGGCGCTGAGCCGCTTCTCCATCTCGGCCTGCTCGTCCTCCTCGACCGCCGCCTCGGCGCGCTCGATCAGCGTCAGGACGTCGCCCATGCCGAGGATGCGCGAGGCCATCCGGTCGGGGTGGAACACCTCGAGCGCGTCGACCTTCTCGCCGGTCGACGCGAACTTGATCGGCTTGCCGGTGATCGCCTTCACGGAGAGCGCTGCGCCGCCGCGCGCGTCACCGTCGAGCTTGGTGAGGATGACGCCGTCGAACGCGATGCGCTCGTTGAACGCCTCCGCGACGTTGACGGCCTCCTGGCCGGTCATCGCATCGAGGACAAGCAGGATGTTGTGCGGCTTCGCCTCATCGCGGACGCGGGCGAGCTCCTGCATCAGGTCCTCGTCGATCTGCAGGCGGCCGGCGGTGTCGACGATCACCGTGTCGAGGCCGGCAGAACGCGCGCGCTCGATGCCGCTGCGCGTCGCTTCGACCGCGTCCTTCGTGTCGGTCCGAAAGACCGGCACCTGGATCTGCTTGCCGAGCTGCTCGAGCTGGTCGATCGCGGCAGGGCGCTGCAGGTCGGCCGCGACGAGCCCCGGCTTGCGGCCCTGCTTGCGCAGCAGGAGCGCGAGCTTCGCGGCGGTCGTCGTCTTGCCCGAGCCCTGGAGGCCCGCGAGCAGGATGACCGTGAACTTGCCGAGGACGAGCCCCGACTCGCCCTCGCCCATCAGCGCCGTCAGCTCCTCGTGCACGACCTTCACGACCTGCTGGCCCGGCGTGAGGCTCTTCAGGATGTCTTCGCCGAGCGCCCTCTCGCGCACGCGGGCGACGAAATCGCGCACGACGGTGAAGTTGACGTCCGCCTCGAGCAGCGCCAGGCGGATCTCGCGCATCGCGCGGGAGATCGATTCCTCGTCGAGCCTCCCTTTCTTCCGGAGGTCGCCGAGAGCGCCTTGGAGCTTGTCTGCGAGGCTGTCGAACACGACCGCGCATGGTAGCGAGGCCCATTAAGATCCTTGAAATGCCGTACACCGCCGCCGGAGACCGCTACGACCACATGCGCTACCGGCGCTGCGGCCGCAGCGGCCTGCAGCTGCCGTCGATCACGCTCGGCCTGTGGCACAACTTCGGCGGCGACCGGCCGCTGGAGACGAGCCGCGCGATCCTCCGGCGCGCGTTCGACCTCGGCGTCACGCACTTCGACCTGGCGAACAACTACGGGCCGCCGTACGGCGCAGCCGAGCAGACGTTCGGGCGCGTGTTCCACGACGACTTCCGCCCGTACCGCGACGAGCTCCTCGTCTCGACGAAGGCCGGCTACGACATGTGGCCCGGCCCGTACGGCGAATGGGGCTCGCGCAAGTACGTGCTCGCGTCGCTCGACCAGTCGCTGAAGCGCATGGGGCTCGAGTACGTCGACATCTTCTACTCGCACCGCTTCGATCCGGACACGCCGCTCGAGGAGACGATGGGCGCGCTCGACACCGCCGTGCGCTCGGGGCGCGCGGTCTACGCCGGCATCTCGTCGTACTCGCCGGAGAAGACGCGCGAGGCGCACGCGATCCTGCGCGAGCTCGGCACGCCGCTCCTGATCCACCAGCCGTCGTACTCGCTGCTCAACCGCTGGATCGAGCCGGAGCTGCTCGACACGCTGGACGAGCTCGGCGTCGGCTGCATCGGCTTCTCACCGCTCGCGCAGGGGATGCTCACCGACAAGTACCTCGACGGCATTCCCGCGAACTCGCGCGCGGCGGAGAACACGTCGCTCTCGCCCGATCTGCTCACGGAGGACGCACTCGCGAAGATCCGCGGGCTCAACGAGCTCGCGAAGTCGCGCGGGCAGTCGCTCGCGCAGATGTCGCTCGCGTGGACGCTGCGTGATCCGCGCATGACCTCGACGCTGATCGGCTCATCGTCGGTCGCGCAGCTCGAGGACTCGCTCGGTGCGCTGGCGCGACTCGACTTCTCGGACGACGAGCTGGCGGAGATCGACCGCTATGCGACCGACGGCGGGATCAATCTCTGGTCCCGCTCCAGCTCGAACTGACGCAGTTCGAGCGTCCCGCCGAGGCGGCGGAACGCTCCTGAAGCGGGATCGGTCTCCGGAACGTTCATGAAGTGCACCGACTCGCCGCGCGCACGCGCGGCGGCGAGCAGCTCGGCGGCTGCGTCTTCGTCGCGCGCGTCGAGCTGGGCGATGCCGACACGCGGCCCCGTGACCCGGATCAGCGCGACCGCGCCGTCGACCTCAATCCGTTCGAACTCGCCGGGCAGCGACTCGTCGGCGCGCTGCCACGGCAGGCCGGTCTGACCGAGCGGCCGTGCTTCGAAGCTGCGCGCCTCGACCGCCGGCACGTCCGCGGTCAGCGACCAGATCTCGAGGACTCGGGTCCGCGTGAAGCCGAGCGCTTCGTAGAGGCGAATCGCCGGGTCGTTCTGCTCGAGCACCTCCAGCGTCACGACCGGCGGCGCCGCGGCGAGCACGTCCTCCATGAGCGCGCGCCCGATGCCGTTCCGCCGCTCGGCCGGCACGACACCGAGCCCGCCGATCCAGCCGCGACCGCCGCGCACGCCGAGGTTGACGATGCCGATGGGCTCGTCGTCGCGGAGCGCGACCCGCGAGCGCGCGAGGTCGATGTCCCACGCGTCGACCATGTAGGCGAGCGCCGCCTCGTCGACGTGCATGGGCACGAAGTACCCCTCGTAGGCGGCGTTGAAGATCTCCGCGAGCTGTGCGAGGTCGAATCGGTCGGCCGGAACGATCGTCATACGGCCACGAGTGCGCGCGCGAAGTCCGCGGCGTCGAACGGCCGCAGGTCGTCGAGGCTCTCCCCGACCCCGACGAGCTTCACCGGCAATCCGAGCTCGTACGCGATCGCGACCGCAATGCCGCCCTTCGCCGAGCCGTCGAGCTTCGTCAGCGCGACGCCGGTCACGCCGACCGCCTCGCCGAAGAGGCGCGCCTGCTGCAGGCCGTTCTGACCCGTCGTCGCGTCGACGACGAGCAGCACCTCGTGCGGCGCGCCGTCGATGCGCCCGGCAATCACCCGGCGCACCTTCGCCAGCTCGTCCATCAGATTCGTCTGCGTGTGCAACCGCCCCGCGGTGTCGACGATCACCACGTCGGTGTCGGAGCCAACCGCGTCGTACGCGACCGCCGCGGGATCGCCGCCGCGCTCGCCGCCGACGAACTCCGCACCGGAGCGCTGCGCCCAGATCTCGAGCTGTTCCTCGGCAGCCGCGCGGAACGTGTCCGCTGCGCCGAGCGTGACGGTGCGGCCGTGCTCGCGCAGCTTGTTCGCGAGCTTGCCGATCGTCGTTGTCTTGCCCGTGCCGTTGACGCCGACGACGAGCACGACCGCCGGCGAGTGCGCGAGGTCGAGCGTCGGCGGCTCGCCGAAGAGCGCCGCGATCTCTTCTGCCAGCGCCTCGCCGAGCTCGGTGAGGTCCTGCCGTGCTTCAAGCCTGCGCACGAGCTCGGCGGTCGCGCGCACGCCGACGTCCGCGTAGATCAGTGCCTCTTCGAGCCGCTCCCATGACGCGTCGTCTCCGGGATCGAACGCGGCGACCGCGAGCTGCTCGGTGAGCGCGCGGCGCGACTTGCCGAGCGACTCGCGCAGCCGGCCGAAGAAACCGCGCTGTTCGGCCTCGCTCTCCGCCGGCGCGTCGGAATCGCCCAACAACTGTCCCCAGCTCCGTGCCATGCCGGGGGCACGTTAGCGTCAGGCAGCTGCGTCGACGCGATACGAGTGGCGGAAGCTCGCGAGCGCGACGGTGCTCGCGATGCGCAGCTCGCCGTTCGTCGAGAGGAGGTTCTCCGGCCAGTTGTGCCGGCGCCGCTTCAGCTGCGTGTACCACCCGTGCTCGTCACGCTCGACGAGAAACAGCTCGACCATCGTCGCCTCGAGCACGAATGCGCGCTTCCACTCGAAGCGCTTGCCCTCGATCCAGTCGAAACGCAACGCGTCAACGGCGTCCCAGTTCTCTGCCGGATAGAGCAGGTCGACGTCGACGTGCTCGCGCGGTTTGATCAGCCCGCGCAGCTCCTCGCCCCAGCCTCCGAAGATCCACGTCTCGATCTCGTGCGCATCGAGCAGGCCGACAGCGCGCTGCACGAAGGCGAGATCGTTCACGCTGTCGCCGCGACCTCGTCGTCGCGCGGCAACCGCCGCGAGACGATCTGCGAGACACCGTCGGTGCCCATCGTGACGCCGTAGAGCACGTCGGCGGCTTCCATCGTGCGCTTCTGGTGTGTGATCACGATGAACTGCGCGCGATCGGCGTACGTGCGCAGCAGCTCCGTGAAGCGGCCGATGTTCGTGTCGTCGAGCGCGGCCTCGACCTCGTCGAGGAGGTAGAACGGGCTCGGGCGCGCGAGGAAGAGCGAGAACAGGAACGCGATCGCGCCGAGCGCCTTCTCGCCACCCGAGAGCAGCGACAACCGCGTCACGCGCTTGCCGGCGGGCCGGAGCTCGACCTCGATGCCGGGCTCTTCGTCCTCGTCCTCGGGCTCTGTCATGCGCAGGCGGCCCTCGCCGCCCGGGAAGAGCGTGGCCGCGACCTCGTTGAAATGCTGCTCGACCGCGGCGAACGTCTCCGCGAAGCGCGTCTCGACCGTCGTCGTCAGCTCGTCACGCAGCTTCTCGAGCTCGTCGAGGCTCTGCTCGAGGTCGGCGCGCTGGACGGACAGCTCCTCCAGGCGCTCCTTCTCGGCGTCGTACTCCTCTTTCGCGAGCGGGTTGACCTGCCCGAGCTGCTCGCGCCGCTTCTCGTAGCGGGCGAGCTTCTCTGCGAGCTCGTCGCGATCCTCGCCCTCGGCCGGCTCGACCCCGGCCGCCTCGAGCCGGCGCTTCGCCTCGTCGCGCTCGGCGTCGGTGCGGGCGAGCTCGACGTCGACCGCGGCGAGCTGCTCGCCGATGGTGCCCGCGGCCTGCCGCAGCTCGACCTCCTCGGCGCCGAGCCGGCGCAGCGAAGCTCCGAGCTCCGTGGTGCGGGCAGCCTGCGCCTCGGCGCGCGCGCTGACCGGCACCTCGAAGTGCTGGATCTCGATCGCGAGCGCCCGCTCGAGCCGCTCTGCGCCGCCGGCGAGCCGCTCCAGGACGATCTCGTTCGGGCGACGGGCATGCGCCGGATCGGCGTCCGCGAGGGCGCGTGCGGCGCTCCTGGCGCGCTCGGCGGCCTGCTCGGCGGCCTGGCCGGCCTCGACGGCGCGCGCGGCGAGATCTTCCGCCTCCAACTTCAGCTCGGTCAGCTCGCCCGTCGCGTCGGCGGTGCGCCCGCCGGCGCGTCGCTCGGCGTCGAGCGCGCGGCCGTCTGCGTCGGCGACCGACCGGCGCAGCTCGGACTCGCGGGCGGCAATGCCGCGCAGCTCTTCGGCCAGTCGCCCCGTGCGCTCGGCGAGCGGCGCCTCGAGCCGTCCGGCCGCCGCGGCCACAACCCTCAAGGTCTCATCGAGCCTTTCCGCGCCGGAGACGATGCGCGCAAGCCGCGCTGCGTCGGCGCGGCGGACGTTGCGCAGGTGCGCGACCGGTGCGAACTGCGCCGCGGCCACGCGAGCGTGCTCGGCCGCGCGCTCCGTGGCTGCGGCAGCCTCGGTCGCCCGTACTGCCAGCTCCTCGACTTCGGCACGCAGCTCGCGGCGCCGCGCGTCGAGCTCGAGCAGGACCGCCTCCGCGGTCTCGCCGGCGAACCACAGCTCGCCGCGCTCCGGGTCCCAGCCGATCCCGTCCTCGGTGACGGCGGGCACCTTCGATGCGAGCAGCTCGGTCCGCGGCAGCACGGGCACGTTCACGAGCTCGCGCGGATCCTGGCCGACGAGCACGAGCACCGAGCCGAGCCCGGACGATTTGGCCTTCTCGATCAGCTGCAGCCCGCGCTCGGGGTTCGCCGCGAGCACGGCGGACGCGCGATGGCCGAGCGCCGCGGCCGTCGAGCGCTCTGCGCCGGCCTCGACCTCCAGCAGCTGCAGCGCAAGCTGCTCGCCTTCCTCGGCGAGCGCGCGTGCAGCGGGCGGCAGCCCTTCGCGCTCGGCGAGCGACTGCTCGAGCGCGACAAGGCGCTCGCGTGCGAGGCGAACGCGCGCGTCGAGGTCTTCCTGCTCGCGCACGGCAGCGCGTGCGGCAGCATCGGCGTCGTCGGCGGCGCGACCGAGATCGGCGGGCGACGGGCCGGACGGAACGTGGCGCGCTTCGTCGAGCTCGGTGCGCAGCTCGGAGAGCAACCGCTGCGCGGACTCGTGCCGCACGCCGAGCCGCTGCGTCGCGCCGCGCAGCGCGAGCAGTGCGTCGCGGCCGCTGCCGGTGAGGACCGACTCGGTCGCGGCGCGGCGCGTCAGCACCTCGTCGAGCTCGACCGCGAGCGTCGACTGCGCACTGCGCTCGATCGCGGCGATGCGCGCCCAGCGCCCTTCGGCCTCGACCTGCAGGCGTGCGCGCTCAGCCGCTGCGGACTGCGCCGCGGTCGACGCGTCGCGTGCTGCAGCTTCGAGCTCCACCGACGCAGTCGGGTCGTACGTGCGCGCGGCTTCGAGCTCCGCGCGCAGCGACGCCGACAGCGACGCAGCGGACTCACGGCGGAGAGCGATGCGCTCGCCACCGCTCCGCAGCCGGTAGAGCGCCGCAGTCGCCTGCTCGCGCGCACCGGCAGAGTCGGTCAGCTCTTCCTCGGCACGCTCGCGCTCGGCGACGAGCGCGTTGATCTGCTCGTCGAGCGCCCGGCGCTCCTCGGCGCTGACGGCGCGCCGGCCTTCGGCCTCGGCGCGGCGCCGTGCAAGGCGCGCGAGGTCGAGCGTGGCGATGGCCGCCTGCAGGCGCGAGATCTCCACGCCGAGCTTCTCCGCGCGCTCGGCGGCGGTCGCCTGCAGCGCGAGCGGCCGCAGCCGCTTCCTCACTTCGTCTTCGAGGTCGCGTGCGCGCTCGACCTGCACGGCCACGCGCGCGAGCTTCAGCTCGGCGCGATGACGACGGCGCTTGAAGCGGCCGAGACCGGCCGCCTCCTCGATCAGCTCGCGCCGTTCGGACGGCTTCGAGTTGAGCACCGTCTCGACCCGGCCCTGCGAGATCACCGACCGGAGGCCGCCGCCGAGGCCGACGTCGGAGAGCAGCTCGACGAGATCGATGCGGCGCACCGGCGTCTTGTTGACGAGGTACTGGCCCTCGCCACCGCGGTTCAGGCGCCGCGCGACCGAGACCTCGCTGTAGGGCAGCTCGGGCCACGCGCCGTCCGCGTTGTCGAACAGCAGGTCGACCTCGCAGTAGTCGGTGGGCTGACGGCCGACCGAGCCCGAGAAGAGAACGTCATCCGGCTTCTCCGCGCGCAACTCGCCCGGGCTCATCGAACCGGTGGCCCAGAGGATCGAGTCCGAGACGTTCGATTTCCCGGATCCGTTCGGCCCCACGACGACCGCCACTCCCCGCTCGAGACGGATCTCGACCGGGTCGACGAACGACTTGAAACCGCGCAGCTTGATCGCTTTCAGGTGCACGCGGAGAGCAGGCTATCGGGCGGCTAGGACGCCGCCCGACGGCTCTCAATTCGTCCCTGCACCTACCGGCAATTTGCGCGAACCGGAGCTCAGATCTCCTCGATCCAGCCGGCGAGGTCGAGCTCGGCGACCGTGCTCAGCAGCTCCGGATGCTCGGCGCGCATGTGCTCCTGCGTGCCCGCGATCACTTCCTCGTCCGTGTCGCCGCGGATCGCGTGCCCGCACTCACGACAGGTGATTTGCTTTGCCATGGCTGCTCCCTTCGCTCGGAGTTTCAGCGCCGCCTGCTGGGCTGAGCCCTTCGAGCGCTTCCTGGGCGGCAGCCTGCTCGGCGTCCTTCTTCGACCGGCCCTTGCCGGTGCCGACCACCTCGGCGTCGATGATCGCCGCGGCGGTGAACGAGCGGTCGTGCGGCGGGCCCTCGACCTTGACGGTCGCGTAGGTGACCGAGCGGCCGCTGCGCGCGAGGCGCTCCTGCAACTCCGTCTTGTTGTCGACGAACGTCGTCAGCGCGTACTCGATGCGCGGATCGAACGCCTGGACGATCGCGGACTCGATCGCCTCGAAGCCGTGCTCCAGGTAGAGCGCTGCGAGCGCCGCCTCGAGCAGCGCGGCGAGCACGTTGCGGTTCCGCGAGAGCTTGTCGGCGTCCTCGGAGCCTTCACCGCGCAGCCGCTCGCCGAGCTCGAGCTCGCGCGAGACGACCGCGCAGCTCGCCCGCGAGACGACGTGCGAGCGCACCTTCGCCATCCGCCCCTCGGTGAACTCCGGGAAACGGTCGTAGAGGGTGCGCGCGATCGCCAGCTCGAGCACCGAGTCCCCGAGGAACTCGAGTCGTTCGTACGAGGCGGTACGGTCGGCGGCCCACGACGAGTGCGTGAAGACCGCCGACGCCCGTGCTGCAGGGAGCTCGTCGATCAGCTCCCGCAGCGTTCTTTTCGACTTACTGGTGCGAGGTGACGTAGTCGACGGCCTGCCCGACGGTCGTGATCTTCTGGGCATCTTCGTCGGAGATCTTGATCCCGAACTGATCTTCAAGCTCCATGATCAGCTCGACCAGGTCGAGCGAATCGGCGTCCAGATCGTCCTGGAACGACGCCTCTTCCGTGATCTGGTCTTCCTCGACTCCGAGCTGCTCCGTCAGAACTTCCTTCACGCGCTCGAGGACTTCTTCACGCGACGCTGCCATGTCACCTCAATGTTGTAGGAGGGGGGGTGAAAAACGGGGCGATCATACACCGACGCGCTCCGGGAGCCGCTCGGCCAGGCGCTCGACCACGTGATGATCCGCACCCCGGGCAGCCAGCCGGATCGCGTTCGCGACCGCCTTGCGGCCCGAGTTTCCGTGCGCGATCACCGCGAGACCCCGCAGGCCGAGCAGGTACGCGCCGCCGTAGGTGTCCGGGTCGAGCCGCTTGCGCAGCCGCCGCGCGGCGGGCCGGATCAGCAGGCCGCCGAGCTTGCCCGTGGGCGTGGCTCCGATCTCGTCGCGCAGCTCCCCGAGCAGCTCGCCGATCGTTCCCTCGAGCAGCTTCAGCATCACGTTGCCGGTGAAGCCGTCGGTCACCACCACGTCGGCGATCCCGCGCAGCAGGTCGCGGCTCTCGGCGTTGCCCGCGAAGTTGAGACGGTCGTCCTCCCGCAGGAGTCGGTGTGCCTCGATCGTCAGCTGGTTGCCCTTCTCGTCCTCTTCGCCGATCGAGAGCAGCCGCACCTGGGGCTCGCGCACGTCGAGCAGCTGCTCGCTGAAGACGGAGCCCATGTGCGCGAACTGGACGAGGTGCTCCGGGCGGGCGTCGGCGTTCGCCCCCGCGTCGAGCAGGACGCTCGGGCCCTGGCGCGCCGGGATCGGGACCGCGATCGCGGGCCGCATGACACCGGGCAGGCGCCGCAGGTGAAGCAGGCCGGCGGCGAGCATCGCGCCGGTGTTGCCGGCGGAGATCGCCGCGTCGGCGTTGCCGTCGGCGACGGCGCGCACGCAGGCGACGAGGCTCGAGTCCGGCTTCGCGCGCACGGCCTCGGCGGGCTTCTCCGCCATCTCGATCACCTCGGTCGTCTCCACGAGCGGCAGGCCCTGAGTGTCGAGCCAGCGCGGGCCGTAGAGCGTGACGTCGATTCCGTCGGCGGCGGCCTCGAGCGCGCCGAGGATCACCTCGCCGGGGGCGTTGTCACCACCGAGTGCGTCGACGGCGACGCGCGTCACGGCTTACGGGACGTCGAGGCGGAGCGGCTCGACTTCGCGGCCCTTATAGGTGCCGCAGGTCGGGCAGACGCGATGCGCGCGCTTCGGTGACCCGCACTGCGGGCACGTGTTGACGCGCGGAGCCTCGAGCGAGTGAGTGGCGCGGCGCTTGTCGCGGCGCGACTTCGACGTTTTCCTCTTGGGGACAGCCATGAGCGGCCGCCAGTCTAGCCGACGTTCGTGACCGGCAGGAGGATCCGGAAGGTCGAACCGGCCCCGGCCACGCTCGCGACGCCGATCGCGCCGCCGCTCTGCCGAATCGCTGCTTGGGACAATGACAAGCCGAGCCCCGCGCCGCGATCACGGCCTTTCGTCGTGAAGAACGGGTCGAAGATCTTGGCCTGCGTCTCCTCGTCGATCCCGGAGCCGTTGTCGGCAACGGTCACGCGAACGTAGTCACCGAGCGCGAGCCCGAGCCTGCGCTCTTCCGGCACCTGGCCGAGCGCAACAGTGCCGACGCCGATCGTGATCCGGCTCGATCCTGCGTCGCGAGCGTTCGCAAGCAGGTTGATCAGCACCTGCTCGAACTGGCTGAGGTCGATCCGAACGAGCGACGTCGATCTGACGTCGAGCTCCAGCCGCGTTTCTTCGCCGACCTGGTGTCTGAGCACGGGCTCCATCTCTTGCAGGGCCTCGGCCAGATCGACGGGAACGAGCGCGAGCTCCTGGCGCCGGCTGAACGCGAGCAACTGGCGCGTCAGCTTCGCGGCGCGCTCGACCGAGCTGACGATCGCCGTCAGGTGGCGGTGAGCAGCGTTCTCGGGCCCGAGTGTCTTCCGTGCGAGCTCGGCATAGCCCGAGATCGCAGTGAGCAGGTTGTTGTAGTCGTGGGCGATGCCGGCCGCGAACCGGCCGAGCGCCTCGGACTTCTGACTCTGCAGCAGCTGCTGCTCGAGCTCCTTGCGTTCGCTGATGTCGACGAAGTAGCCCTGCATGAACGCGGGCCGGCCGCCGGCGTCGAGCACCGGCACCGTCTCGTCGTGGAGCCAGAGGATGCGACCGTCGGCCGCCACGACGCGGTACTCGCAACTGAAGTCGCGGAGCTCGTCGCGGCTCGCGCGGACCTCTTCGAGCACCGGCTTGCGATCGTCCGGATGCAGAATCCGCGCGAAGAGCCCCGGCTCGTCGATCCATTCGTGGGCCGGATACCCGGTGATCCGTTCCACCTGCGGGCTCATCCAGATCGTCTCCGGCTCGGGGCCGAAGCGGTTCGTGTAGGTGACGAGCGGCAACCGGTCCGAAAGCGGTGGCAGCGTCTTGCTCTGGAAAATTGTCATCCGATGTCATTTTACATTACATGTCAAATGTCGTAGAGTGTCACATATGAGCGAAGGGCTCCGGGAGCGCAAGAAGGTCGAGACCCGGCGCGAGCTGATGTTCGCGGCGCTGCGCCTCTTCTCCGAGCACGGCTTCGACACCGTCACGGTCGAGCAGATCGCGGAGCAGGCGAATGTCTCCACGCGCACCTTCTTCCGCTACTACGAGACGAAGGCGGCGTCGTGCTTCGGCCTCCAGAGCCTGATGCTCGACGAGGTCCTCGCCTCCCACGACGTCCTGACGACGACGGAGGAGCAGATCCGCGGCTTCGCGGGCCGCGTGGCCGCCGAGCCCGAGCTGTACGCGAGCCAGACTCGCCTGGCCCTCGAGCATCCCAAGCTGCGCATGCACCGGCTCGAGATAGTGCTCGCGTTCGAAGATGCAATCGCAGAGGCATTCGCCGCCGAGACGCCCGGCATCGATCCGGTGCTCGCACGCGTCGCCGCGTATCTGCCCACGCACCTCATCCCGGCGACGATGGAGGCCTGGGTGATCGACGGTGCGCACGGGCTCCCGGAGTGGGAGTCTCGCCTTGCCGCCGTCCGCGTCACCGTCGAGTCCCTGCTCGGCCGCGGCCAATAGACTGCCGGGCGAGCCCTCCGGGGCTCGTCCCATGACGGATCTCTAAGTCGAAGTCCGCCCCATGCCGGGCTCACTCTGGAGGCGATCGAGGAGCTCGAGACCGCGCTCGAGGGCTACGCGGGCCGCCTCGTCGTCGTCACGCACGACCGGAGGTTCCTGGCGCGGCTGAACGTCACCCGTACGATCGCCCTGTGACGATCGACGCGCTGCTTCCTGCCGACTGGCCCGCCGTCCTCGCGATCTACGAGGAGGGCCTCGACATCGGCACCTTCGAGGAGCTCGTGCCGACGTGGGAGGAGTGGGATCGGGGCCACCTGATCTGGCCGCGCATCGTGGCGCGCGAGGAGGGCACGGTCGTCGGCTGGGCCGCGCTCGCTCCGTACTCGGACCGCTCCTGTTACCGCGGCGTCGCCGAGAACTCGATCTACATCGCGCGCAGCGCCCGCGGTCGAGGCGTCGGGCGCGCCCTGCTCGAGCGGCTCTGCGAGGAGGCCGACGCCGCCCGGATCTGGACGATTCAGGCCGGCATCCTCGCCGCGAACGAGGCCTCGATCGCGCTGCACGCCGCCTGCGGGTTCCGGCACGTCGGCGTCCGCGAGAAGCTCGCGCGGAAGCGCGGCGAGTGGAGCGACGTGGTGCTGATGGAGCGCCGCTCGCCCTCGGTGAACTAGATCTCGTCGCGGAGCGCGTCGAGGGCGGCCCAACGGGGGTCGCCGTGCTGCTCCTCGTGCGTGTGCGGCTCCTCGTTCAGGTTCTTGCCGCACTCGCCACAGAGGCCGGCGCAGTCGGGGCGGCAGACGATCTGCTCCGGCAGCGCAAGCGCGATCGCGTCCCGGGCCCAGGCCGAGAGATCGATGTTGTTGCCTTCGACGTACTCCGTTCGCATCTCTTCGTCCTGGGGCGACTCGTCCTGGTACTCGCGCGCCCGGATCTTCAGCTCGAGCACGGCGTCCTCGAGGCAGCGGTAACAGGGCCCGTAGAGCCGGGCGGTGAACGCGAGGGTGAAGACCGTGCCGGTGGTCGCACGCGTGATCTCGAACTCGGCCGGAACCTTGTCCGGCACCGGGAGGTAGCGCTGCCCGCCGAAGTCGAAGGCGGACAACTCGATCTCGAGCTCGTCACGGTGCTGCTCGCCGGGACGGAGCTTCACCTGACGCAGGCTGAAGCTCGTCATACAGCCGAGGTTAGCGAAGGGGCTACGGACGGGAGCGGGCGCGCAGCGCTTCGAAGCCGTCGAACAGCGCCTCGAGCCCGACTGTGAAGCGGTCCGCCGGCAGCTCGCGTGTCCCGCCGGCCGCGATCCACCGGGAGACAAGCGGGAGCTCGCCGCTGTCGATCGCCTCTTGCAGCCGCGGCGGCAAGGAGAATCGTTCCCCTCGGCCGCCTGGGCCGCCGACCAGCACGTCCCGGAGCACGAAGCCGAAGGTGTACTCGTCAACCGCAAACAGGACCCGCCCGCCGAGATCCTCACCCAGCTCGGACACCGCACGCAACGACTGCTCGATGTGACGGAGCCCGTTCAGCGTCACCTGGCTGTACTCGCCCACGGTGCGAATCAGCCACGGATGGCGCGCGAAGGTGTCGCGCGTGCGATGCGCGATCTCGCCCATCGCGGCGCGCCAGCCGTCGGGGAACGGCTCGGGAACGAGCATCTCGGCGCTGATCGCATCCCCCATCAACTCGATCAGCTCATCCTTGTCGGCCACGTGGTGGTAGAGCGTCATGGCCCCGACGCCGAGCTCGCGCGCGACGCGCCGCATCGAGACGGCCTCGATCCCCTCGCGGTCGGCGATCCCGATTGCCGTCGTGACGATCTCGCCCTGGGCGAGTAGCTGGCGCCTGCGCGGGGGATGGCGTTCTCTCATCTCCGTACAGTGTACGTTATGGTACGCTGTACGAACAGGTACACCGTACGAAAGGAACCCCCGATGGACGCGGCAGTCTCCACCCACGAATTGAGCAAGCGGTTCGGGCCCACCCTCGCCCTCGACCGGCTCGACCTGACGATCCACCCCGGCGAGGCGATCGGCCTGCTCGGCCACAACGGCGCCGGCAAGACGACGGCAGTCCGGATCCTCGCCACCCTCCTCCAGCCGGACGGGGGCACGGCGACCGTCCTCGGCCACGACGTCCGCCACGACCCGGGCGCCGTCCGCGAGGTGATCTCCCTCGCCGGCCAGCAGGCGACGCTCGACGAGCACCTGACCGGCCGCGAGAACCTGATCCTGCTCGGCCGGCTCCAGCGCCTCTCCCGTGGCGCAGCGCGCACCCGCGCGGACGAGCTGCTCGAGCGCTTCGAGCTCTCCCCCGCGGCGAACCGCGTCGTGGGCACCTATTCGGGCGGCATGCGCCGGCGGCTCGACCTGGCCGCGTGCATGGTGCAGCCGCGGCCCGTCGTGTTCCTCGACGAGCCGACGACCGGCCTCGACCCGATCGGGCGCAGCGACGTGCTCGACCTGATCGAAGACATGGTCTCGGAGGGAACGGCCCTCCTGCTGACGACGCAGTACCTGGAGGAGGCCGACCGCCTCTGCGATCGCATCACGGTGCTCGCGGAGGGGCGAACGGTCGCCGCAGGAACGCCGACGGAGCTGAAGGACCGCGTCGGTGACCGCCGCGTCGACCTCGTCGTACCGGACGGCGACAGCCCGGCCGCTCTCAGCGTGCTCGCTGCCGCAGGGCTCGACGCCGAGCTCGACGACCGTGACCGCCGCATCACAGTGCGCGCGCCGCACGGCGACACGGATCTCGAGCACGTGCTGAGCGTGCTCCGGTCGGCACGCGTGCCCGTCGACGAGATCGCGCTCCGCCGCCCCACGCTCGACGACGCGTTCTTCGCGCTCGCCGGCGGCCGCGACGAGCTCGAGGAGGTGGCGTGATGCAAGCCGTCGTGCCACGCGCGCTCACAGAGACGATGGCGCTTGCGGGGCGAAGCCTGCGCCACATTCCCCGTTCGCCCGAGAAGCTGATGGACGTGACGATCCAACCCGTCATCTTCCTCTGCGTCTTCGTCTTCGTCTTCGGGAGCGTGATCTCGATGCCGGGCGGCGGCAGCTACCGCGAGTTCCTCGTCGCGGGCATGTTCGCCCAGGCGATCCTCGGGCCGATGCTGGGGATCGCCGTCGGCGTCGCCGACGACATGCACACCGGGATCGTCGAGCGCCTGCGGGCCCTGCCGATCACCCGGTTCTCGCTGCTCGGTGGCCGTGCAGTCGCCGAGCTGGCCCAGAGCGTGCTCATGCTCACCATCCTGACCGTCGCCGGCCTCGCGGTCGGCTGGCAGCCGCACGGCTCGGTCGGCGAGACAGTCGGCGCCTACGCGCTGCTTCTGCTCTGGTCCTTCGCGGGCATCTGGCTCGGCACGCTGCTCGGCCTCGTTTCCCGCGACGGCGAGACGGCGCAACAGGTCGGGTTCATCGTGATGTTCCCGCTGATGTTCCTCTCGGCGATCTTCGTGCCGATCGGCCATCTCGCGACACCGCTCCGGCAGATCGCCGAGTGGAACCCGCTGACGTGTGCCGCGGTGGCGGCGCGGACGCTCTTCCACAACCCGTCGCCCTACGTCGCCGACGCGTGGCCGCTCGTGCATCCGGTGCTCGCGACCGTGCTTTGGTCGTGCGCGCTGATCGCGGTCTTCGCGCCGATCGCTGTGTGGCGCTACCGGCAAGTGGCGCGGTAGGTTCACGGCATGCCTGACGAAGCGCGCCTCGAGCAGGTCGGAAACGGCCTCGCACCCACCACGAAGGGCTGGTTCGTCGTCAATGCGCGCGATGCGGCCTGGATCTCGAACGACGCCTTCGGCTTCCGCTGCAGGTTCGAGACCGACGGCCGCATCGCCTCGGCGCGGGAGGGCCTGGAGCCGCAGCAGTTCGAGCAGATCGGCTACACGCTCGCCGTGCTCGAGCCCGGGAAACCGACCGGCATGTACCACGCCGAGGAGAGCCAGGAGGACTTCTTCATCGTCTCCGGCGAGTGCCTCGCGATCGTCGAGGAGCAGGAGCTAGAGCTGAAGCAGTTCGACTTCCTGCACTGCCCGCCGGGGACGCGGCACATCTTCGTCGGCGTCGACGAGCCCTGCGTGCTGCTGATGGTCGGCAACCGCGTCGGGCACGGCGGCATCGTCTATCCGCGCTCAGAGGTCGCGCTGGCCCACGGCGCCGGAGTCGAGCAGGAGACGAACACGCCGCGCGAGGCGTACGCGCCGTTCGCGCACTGGCAGACCGGCGGCGCGAAGCCCGAGCTCTAGTAGTTCGAACCGTTGTCGGACAGGTCGACCGGGCCGATCCCGGCGACCACCGACTCCTGCGAGCGCTCGTGCAACCGTTCACGCCCGCGGCGCACCGCGACGAGGAACTTGTCGAGGTTCGTCTCGAGCGTCGCGAGCATGCCGTCGGCCCAGTCCTCCATCTCGAGGCGCATCTCACGCGCCGAGCGGCGGGCCTCGTCGATGATCTCCTGCGCCTGGCGCTCGGCCAGCTTGACGATCTCGGTCTGCGACGCCTCGCGCACTGCCTGCTCGCGGGCCTCCTGGAGGAGCCTGTCCTGCTCGCGCTTGGCCTCCGCCAGCATCTCCTGCCGCTCCTTGACGATCCACCGGGCCTGCTTGATCTCTTCCGGGATCGTGGCGCGCATCTGGTCGAGGATGTCGTAGATCTCCTCACGGTCGATGCGCACCTGGTCGGTGAGCGGCACGGCCTTGGCGTTGTGCACCAGGTCGTCGAGCTTGTCGATCAGAACAAGGACATCCATGGGGTTCCAGTCTACTCTTGGTCGGACAACGGAGCGCCGCCGCGGCCGTTCGGAAACATCTCCTTCAGGCGTGCGGCGACAGCCTTCGGCACCAGCTCTTCGACATTTCCGCCGAAGGAGGCAATCTCCTTCACGCCGGACGACGAAACGAAGCTGACCTGGGCGCTGGCCATCACGTAGACGGTCTCGATGTCCGGCGCCAGGTGCCGGTTCAGCTGGTTCATCTGGAATTCCCACTCGAAGTCCGAGACGACCCGCAGGCCCTTGACGATCACCTTCGCATCCCAGCGCCGGGCGAAGTCGACGACGAGCTCGCTGAACTCGACCACCTCGACGTTGTCGGCCGCCCCGGCGAGCGCGTCCTTGACGAACTGGACGCGTTCCGGGACCTCGAACATCGGGCTCTTGTGGTGCGGATTCCCCACCACGCCGACGACCACGCGATCGAAGATCCGAGCCGCGCGCGTGATCACGTCGACGTGCCCGTTGGTCACGGGGTCGTAGGTGCCGGGGTAGATGGCGGTGATCACGTGTCGTACAGCGTAAGCCGTGCGGAGCCGTACTTGCGGGAGGTGCGCACGGAGAGGCCCGGGAGCTCGAGCGGATCGGCCCGCCCGGAGGTCTCGTAGACGAGCACGCCGTCGTCGGCCAGCAGGCCCGCCAGGTGCGGCGCGAGCTTCGCGTGGTCGTAGTCGTACGGCGGGTCGCAGAGGACGAGGTCGTACCGGCGGCGCTCGCGGGTCAAGGCGCGCACCGCGTCCTGGCAGAGCACCGTGCCGCGCAGCTCGAGCTTGTCGAGGTTGGCGTTGATCGTGCGGCACGCCTCGCGGTCGGACTCGACGAACGTCGCGCTCGCGGCGCCGCGCGAGAGCGCCTCGAGCCCGAGCGCGCCCGAGCCCGCGTACAGGTCGAGCACGTCGGCGTCGTCGACCGGGCCGATCAGGTTGAAGGCGTTCTCGCGAACGCGGTCCGAGGTCGGGCGCGTGTCCCGTCCTTTCGGCGCCGCAATTCGGCGCCCCCTATGAGAGCCCGCGATGATCCGCATCACCGGACATTCTGTCGGCCTCATCGTGCCACGGGCCGTCCTCGCCGCGCAGCTCACCGGCGATCTCGCGCGCACGCTCGATCAGGTCCCTGTCAGGCCGAAGACGAGTGAACTGCAGGTCGCTCCAGCCGGACTGGCGCGTGCCGAGCAACTGGCCCTCTCGGCGCAGGTCGAGGTCGATCTCCGCCAGCTCGAACCCGTCGGTCGTGTCGACGAGCGCCTGCAGCCTCCGCTCGGCCGTCTCGGTCAGCTCCTCCGCAGGGCGGGAGATCAGCAGGCAGTAGCTCTGGTCGCCGCCACGACCGACGCGGCCACGCAGCTGGTGCAGTTGCGCGAGGCCGAAACGATCCGCCTCCTGGACGATCATGATCGTCGCGTTCGGCACGTCGACCCCGACCTCGATCACCGTCGTCGCGACGAGCACGTCGAGCTCGTGGTCCTTGAACTGCCGCATCACCTCACGCCGCTCGGCAGTCTTCAGCTTGCCGTGCAGGAGACCGACGCGGTAGCCGCGCAACTCGGCGCGCCGCAGCCGCTCCGCCTCCGCCTCGGCGGCGCGCGCGAGCCGCGTCTCGGACAGCTCGATCAGCGGGCACACGACATACGCCTGCCGGCCCGCGTCGAGATGGACGCGCAGCCGTTTGTAGGCCTCGCTCGAGCGCTCCGCGCCCACGCGCGCGGTGATGATCGGCTTGCGGTTGGCCGGCGGCTTCGCGATCTCGCTTACCGAGAGGTCGCCGTAGATCGTCAGTGCCAGCGTGCGCGGGATCGGCGTCGCCGTCATGTGCAGCACGTGCGTCGAGCGGTTCTCCGAGAGCGCCTTGCGCTGCTCGACGCCGAAGCGATGCTGCTCGTCGACCACCGCCACGGCGAGGTCGGCGAACTCCACGTCACGCTGGATCAGCGCGTGCGTCCCGACCGCGATCTGCGCGACGCCGTTCGCGATCTCGTCGCGGATCTTCTTTGCGCCGACCGAGCCGGTGAGCAGGACGCAGCGCACGCCGAGCTGTGCGCAGAGCGGCTCGAGCGTCAGGAAGTGCTGCTCGGCCAGCGTCTCGGTGGGCGCCATCAGCGCGCCCTGCCGACTCGACTCGACCGCACGGAGCAGCGCATACAACGCCACCACGGTCTTGCCGGAGCCCACGTCGCCCTGCAGGAGCCGCTGCATCGGCGCCGTCTGCGCCAGGTCGAGGTCGATCTCGGTGATCGCGCGCTCCTGGTGCTCGGTCAGCTGGAACGGCAGGACGCCGCGGTAGTGGGCAATCAGCTCGCCGGGCTGCGCCAGCGACGGTGCGACCGCATCCGTGTCGCGCAGGCGCGCGACGATCAGCTGTAGCGTCACGAGCTCGTCCAGCGCGAGCCGGCGCCGCGCCTCCTCCGCCTGCCGGTCGTCGACGGGGAAATGGATCGCAGCGAGCGCGTCACGCCGCAACGGCAGCTCGAGCTCGGCCGGCAGCGGATCGGGGAAGCTACGCGCGTGCTGTGCGAGTGCGGTGCGCACGAGCTCGCGCAACCGGGTCGACGCGATCTGCTCGCTCGCGGGATAGACGGGCGCGTAGTCCGCCGTGCGCCGCGCCTCGCCGATGTCGTAGCTCTTCACGTCGAAGCCGTAGCGGCCGAGCTTGCCGCGCAGGCGCATGCTCGTCCCCGCGACAAGCTTCTCGACGAGCCACGGCTGATTGAAGAACGAGGCGCTGACCTGGCCGCCGCTGTCATCGCGAACGATTGCGGTGACGAGTGTTCGTCTCCCCCGCAAGGGCCGCGCCCGAGCGCTGACTATTCGACCTTCGATCGCGACTTCGCCCTCGGCTTCGCCGAGGCGCGCGATCGGGACCTGGTCGACCGCGCTCTCGTACCGGCGAGGCGCATGGAAGAGCAGGTCACGCACCGACTGGATGCCGAACGTGC
>Ga0265313_10001278_pt1 | contig 23841 bp, 27 predicted proteins | sample 4123metaG_FD_203122 | JGI IMG/M metagenome (GOLD analysis project Ga0265313, IMG submission 203122) | Rhizosphere microbial communities from Carex aquatilis grown in University of Washington, Seatle, WA, United States - 4-1-23 metaG | ecosystem: Host-associated > Plants > Roots > Rhizosphere >...
ACAAACGGAACACTCAAGAAACAAACGGCGTGGAGCGGTTCGGGTGGAGGAATCAGCGCTTACGAAAAAGAGCCGAGTTTCCAGTCGGCGTACAGCATTCCGAAAGCAGGAGGGATGCGCGCGATTCCCGACGTCGCGTATGACGCGGACCCTGCGAGCGGATTTCCGATTGTCCGAAACGGAAAATGGTACACGGTCGGCGGGACTTCGGCTGGCGCGCCGCAATGGGCGGCCATTGCGGCGCTAGGAAATGGTGCTAGTAACGCAAATTTCTATTCCGACAAAGCTAGCGCGAATAATGCGAGATATCTCACCGACGTTTCAAGCGGAACAAACGGCTCATGCGGATATGTTTGCGCCGCTCGGAAAAATTATGATTACGTGACGGGACTTGGAACGCCCTTCACGGTGAAGTTTTAGTGGGCGATTGCGAGAAAGAGTATGCCGCGCGCGCCGCAGGCGCGGAGCGCGCGGCCCGCTTCTTCCGTCGTTGCGCCTGTGGTAACGACATCATCGAGAACAATCACAAATTTGTCTTTCACCAACTCTTCATTTTTAACGACGAAAGCATTTTTAAGATTTTTCAGGCGTTCGGCGCGTCCTTTGCCGACTTGGTCACTCGTATTTTTGTTTTTGACCAAAATATTTTTTCTCACTTCGAAATTTTTCCCTTCATCGAGACGCGTCATTTCATCGGCGATGATTTCGCACTGATTCCAACCACGCTCACGAAAGCGTTTTGCCGAGATTGGAATAGGAAGAAGAAGCGGCAGCTCGCGAAGCGAGCTGCCGCCGAAGATTTTCTCTTCGGAAAGTTTTTCTAAAAGTTCGTCATAAAGGATTGTTGCTAAAAGTTTCGCGATTTTGCGATTGCCGCGGAATTTTATTTCCCAAATCGCCTTTCTTACCAAAGATGAACCGTACTCGAAAAGAACGAGAGCTTTCGGAATCTCGCGGCCGATTTTGAGCCGTTCGGCGCGCTCGTAAAACTGTCCCGCATTCATTTCCTCGAGTTCTTTAGTCTCTTCGTCGGACTTTGACACGAGGAGTAAAATGAAGTCCCGAATTTTTGAGAAAACCGCCATATATTGTGATATAGTATAGTCTACGCACCATTATGGCTAATCCCTTTTCAAGCTTTCTCGGCAGTCTTGGCAGAAAGAACGGCAGCGTGCTCGGCGTTGATATCGGCTCTTCGGCGATAAAGATCGTTCAACTTCGAAAACAGGGCGCCCGCGCCGTGCTCGAAACTTACGGCGAACTGTCCCTCGGCCCGTATGCCAAAGCCGAAATCGGTCAGGCGACGAACCTGACTCCGGACAAAATCGTCGACGCACTCAAGGATATTCTCAAAGAATCGAATACCACGACGAAATCGTCCGCCGTTTCCATCGCCGCCGGCGCTTCGCTTTTGTCGTTTATGCAAATGCCTCAAGTCGGCGACAAAGAACTTCAAACAATGATTCCGATTGAAGCCAGAAAATACATTCCCGTGCCGATCTCGGAAGTTTCTCTCGATTGGTGGGTCATTCCCAAAGACGAATCGTCCGTGTCGGACTTCGAAAATCCCGACACACCGAATGCTCCGGAAGAAAAGAGCGTCGAAGTCCTTCTCGTGGTCATTCACAACGAGACGATTTCTCGAACGAAAGAAATCGCCGCCGCCGCCGGCCTCGACCTTTCGTTTTTCGAAATAGAAATCTTCAGCACCATGCGCTCCGTCGTCGAACAGTCTCTCGACTCCGTGATGATTTTCGATTTTGGCTCCGGTTCGACAAAACTCTACATCATTGAGCGGGGCATCCTTCGAAGTGCTCACACCGTAAACCGCGGCAGTCAGGAAATCACTCTGGCCCTTTCACGTTCGACCGGCATTTCCATCGCCGACGCAGAAAAGTACAAGCGCTCGGTCGGTATTTCGCAGGACGAGAAAAATAAAAACTCAAGCGACATCATCACCCTCACCCTCGATTACATTTTTTCGGAGACCAACAGGGTGATTTTCAATTATCAGAAAAAGTACAACAAAAACATCAGTCAAGTGATTCTCATCGGCGGCGGTTCGCTTCTCAACGGTTTTCTTGAGCTTGCCCGTGAGCGTTTCGAAACGGAAGTCGTCCTCGGAAATCCTTTCGACAAATGCGTTGCTCCAGCTTTTCTCGAAAACACCCTTCGCGGCGCCGGTCCCGAGTTTGCCGTGGCCATAGGACTTGCCCTTCGGGAACTTCAAGAAGGACGCTAAGTGGGGATAGTGGAATTGGCGGGGCAATAGTATAATAAAAGCAATGGATCCTCGATTCCAATCTTCGTTCATCCCTAAAAAAATCGTGGGCACTGGCATGGGACCGCGCCGCGCGCCGATCAATCTTTTGTCGCTCATCGCCTGGGTGATTTTCATCGTCGTACTTCTCGCTGCTGGCGCATCGTTTTTCTATCAGAGCTATTTAAGCGGCGCCATCGCGAGTGACCAGCAGAGTCTCAACTTGACGCAAGGTGAATTTGACACGGCGACCATAAACCAGATCATCCGCCTCGATTCGCGGCTCAATACCGCCGGCACGCTCCTCTCCGGTCACAGCGCCACATCAAATGTTTTCGCCGAACTCCAAAACATCACGCTTCAGACAGTGCGTTTCAGCAATTTCAATTTTTCCTCGGGTAATCAAAATATTTTGACTCTGACCATGAACGGCGAAGCCAACAGTTTCAGTGACGTCGCTTTGCAATCCGCCGCTTTCAACAAAACGCCGTATTTCAAAAATCTGGTGGTGACGGGACTTACCGTGGAACAATCGGGACTCGTGTCATTTAACATGACCATGACGGTCGATCCGTCGCTTATCGTCTACCAGCCGCCGGCCGGCGGCACGGGAGCTTCGGTAGGGCAGGTTGTTCCTTCCGTGACGCAAGCTCCGACGGTCGCTTCTTCGACGGCGACAATTTCCGCTCCGGCAGCGCCGGCGACGCCTGTCGCGGCGACATCGAGCGCTGTTAATACTCCTCATCCATGAGCACCATAGTTTCCATCATCATTTTTCTGGCGTCGATAGGAATATTTTTCGGCTACGTCGATCCGACCTATCAAGGCGACAAAACTCTTTCCGCGCAACTCGGTCAATACGAGAACGCCCTTTCCAATTCCAAAGACCTTCTCGCCGAGCGCGACAAGCTCATCGCCAAGCAGAACACCTTTAGTCAAAGCGACCTCAGCAAGCTCCAAACTCTTTTGCCGGATTCGGTCGACTCCGTGTCGCTCATCATCGAGCTCGATTCCATCGCGTCGCAGTTTGGCATGCGCATCAGGAATTTTTCGGCGACCCCCGGAGACCAGAGCGGCACGCTCGGCGTGAACACATCGCCCTTAGGCACGCTCACGCTCACGTTTACCACGACAGCTTCGTTTGAGACGTTTGTCGCCTTTTTGAAGGCTATCGAAAACGATTTGCGGCTTATCGACGTGTCGAGCGTGACATTCAGTTCCGCTTCGAACAACAGCGTGTACGATTTCACGCTCTCCATTAACACCTATTGGCTCAAATAACATGGAAAAACTTTTAGCACACAAAAATCTTCTCATTTCGGTCGCCGTCATTATCCTTTTGCTTGTTTTTGGCTACTGGTATTTTAACGGCGGCTCTTCCGCTCCAGCGCCGATTCTTTCCGCCTCCGATGTTTCGGGAAGCGACAGTCTGCTCGCGACACTCAATCAACTCAAGAGTCTTTCTTTGGACGCATCAATTTTCACCAGACCGACTTTTGAATCACTTACCGACAGCACGGTTACGATTTCTCCCGTGGCTGCCGGCAGACAAAATCCCTTCGCGCCGCTTCCGGGACTCGTGAGTTCCGTAGGCGCCGCTCCGGCCGCAACTCCGGCAACGAATCCTCTTTCCGCGAACGCTCCGCCAGTTCCGACTCATTAAAATTAAAAAAAGTCATCGATCGTATGGATATTCTCGACATTTTGACGACGAATAAGGTTATAGACAGAAAAACCCTGGCGTCTTTCCGCGAGGAGATGCGTCTTGCCCACATTTCGGCCGAGCAAGTGGCGAAGAAACACGGTATTGACGACGATATTTTACTTGCCGCCAAAGGCGACTTACTCGGCATTCCGACAAAAAGCGTCACAGGCAAGAACATTCCTTTCGAAGTCCTCCAATACATTCCGGAAGAATCCGCCGTCCACTATCATTTCGTCCCCATTGGCGTCGAGCAGAATGTCCTTGAGGTCGGCGTGGTCGACCCGGACAATATAGAAGCGAGGGACGCACTGACGTTCATCGCGAGCAAGATCAAGATGCCGTTTAAGATTTTTCTCATCTCCGAAGACGATTTCAAGGAGATAGTCGGACTCTATAAAGGACTTTCCGGAGAAGTGACGAAGGCTCTCTCCGAGCTTGAGACCGATATCGCCGACGTCGACCTCGACGAACCAGAAAAAAAAGACGCTCCGCAACAGGAAACGCGAATCATCGAGGACGCGCCCGTGACGAAAATAGTCGCGACGATTCTGCGCTACGCCGTCGAAGGCGACGCTTCGGACATTCACATCGAGCGGCTCGGTGAAAAAGTTCGGGTGCGTTTTCGCGTCGACGGCCAACTTCACACGTCGCTCATTTTGCCGGTCAAAGTCCATGACGCCGTCGTCGCTCGTATCAAAGTCCTTTCCAATATGAAGCTCGACGAAAAAAGAAAGCCGCAGGACGGACGTTTTGGCGCGAGAATCGACAACAGAAAAATCGACTTTCGCGTTTCGACATTTCCGGCCTATTACGGAGAAAAAGTCGAAATGCGTATTCTCGACAAGGAAAAAGGCGTACGTTCTCTCGAGGATACCGGATTCTCCGCGGACAATTTGAAGTTGCTTCGCGAGGCGATAGCCAAGCCCTATGGCATGATTCTTATCTCCGGTCCGACCGGTTCCGGTAAATCGACGACTCTTTACGCCATGTTGAATGAAATCAACGACGACAAAAAAAACATTTTGTCTCTTGAGGACCCGGTCGAATACAACATCGAAGGCGTTAGCCAATCGCAAGTTCGTCCGGAAATCGGCTACACATTCGCCAACGGTCTGCGCACCGCCCTTCGTCAAGACCCGGACATTATCATGGTCGGCGAGATTAGAGACAAAGAAACGGCGGACCTCGCCATTCAGGCGGCACTGACCGGTCACCTTGTGCTTTCAACGATCCACACCAACAACGCCATTGGCGTCATTCCGCGTCTCATCGATATGGGCATCGACCCGTACCTTATCGCTCCGACTCTGATTCTCTCCGTCGCTCAGCGTCTCGTCACGCGACTCTGCGAAGACGGTGGGGAAGCGATACCGGTAGAGGGCAGTATAAAAATGATGATAGATAAAGAATTCGCCGATTTGCCGGACAATTTCAAAAAGAATATTCCTTTCGGCGCAAACGTCTACAAAGCCCTTCCGTCGCCGACATGTCCCACCGGCACCAAAGGTCGAATCGCCGTCGCTGAAGCTTTCGCTATGGATAAAGACCTCGAGCACATTGTCTTGACTAAGCCGACGGAGGAGGAAATCTACAAACTTCTGCGCTCCAAAGGCATGCTGATGATGAAGGAAGACGCTTTCATAAAAACTTTCAACAGGGTTATACCGTTTGAGGAAGTCGAGCGGCTCTAGGACATCGGCAAAAAAGCTGTGATATACTTTTTCTTATGACGCAAGAATCTGGCAAAAAGAAGAGGATTCTTATCGTCGACAGCGATACGTTTGTCATCGGCCTCTACGTGGCCAAGTTCGGCTCGAGGGGTTTCGAGGTCGATTCGGCACAAGAGTCGCTTGAAGTTTTGAAAAAACTCCGCGGAGGAAAAAACTACGACATACTGCTTTTGGAAGTCGTCATGCCGACCTTAAGCGGCATCGAGCTTCTGCGGACCATTCGAAAGGAAAATCTTGTGCCGCGATCGACCGTCGTCATGTTCACGAACGAGACGCAAGCGTTTCATATTGAACAGGCCAAAGAACTCAAAGCCGACGGCTATATCGTCAAATCAACCTCGGTACCTTCCGAAGTTCTCGAGTCGGTCATACGTATTCATAAGGCAAAAAGTAACAAATAAAAACACATGGCTCTAGACTACCAAAAAGAATTTGAATCGCTCATCGAAACCGTCATCAAGGAATCGGCTTCGGATTTACACTTGTCGGTCGGCCGCTATCCGACGATTCGCGTCTCCGGATTTCTTACGCCGCTTCTGAACAGAAAAATTTTGACCAAAGAAGACATGCTCGGTTACACAAACGTCATTTTGTCGCCGGACGACAGATCGCTTTTCAACCGCAACAAAGAGATAGATTTTTCCTACGAATACACCGACAAGGGTCGTTTTCGCGGCAACGGCTATTTCCAGCAGGGCGGCGCGGCATTCGCTTTTCGTCTCATTCCTCACCACATTCGCAATTTTGAAGAACTTAATTTGCCGCCGATTTTGGAGACGTTTTGCGACAAGCGTCAAGGATTCTTTCTTGTCGTCGGTCCCGTCGGTCACGGCAAGACGACGACTTTGGCCGCCATGGTCGAACAGATCAACTCCACCCGCGCCGAACACATTGTCACCATCGAAGACCCGATCGAATACATATATGAAGCGAAGAAATCCATTATCGACCAACGCGAAGTGCGCATCGACACATTGGATTTTGGTTCGGCGCTCCGCTCGGTTTTCCGCGAAGACGTCAACGTTATTTTGATAGGCGAAATGAGAAGCATCGATACGATGGCGACGGCCGTCTCCGCCGCCGAAACAGGCCACCTCGTGCTCTCGACCTTGCACACGAACGACGCCGCTCAATCGATTAACCGCATCATCGACTCTTTTCCGGCAAACCAACAAGACCAAATCCGTATCCAACTTGCCTCGACACTCACCGGTATTTTCTCCCAGCGCCTCGTGCCGAGAATTTCCGGCGGACTGATTCCGGCGTACGAACTTCTCGTTGCCAACAACGCCACGGCAAACCTCATCCGCGAGAAACGCGTTCACGAAATTCCGACACTCATCGAAACGGGAACGGAGAATGATATGATCGACATGAACCGTTCGCTCGCCGACCTTGTACGCCGCGGGGAAGTGACGCCGGAAAACGCCGCCGCCTATTCGCCGAATCCGAAATCGCTTTCGCGGCTCATATAACACACAATGCTTTTCAATTACAAAGTTCTCGATAAGAACGGAAACAAAAACCAAGGATCGATTGACGCCGTGTCGGTCGACGTCGCCATTTCTTCGCTTCAAAACAGAGGTTTTATCGTGAGCTCGGTTACGCCAGCCGAGGGTAAGGGCTCGTTTTTGAAACGCAACATTAGTTTCTTCGACCATGTTTCGAACAAAGACATTGTCGTTTTGTCGAGACAAATGGCCACACTCTTCGAAGCTCAAGTGTCGGCCCTGCGTGTCTTCCGACTACTTTCGTCGGAAGTAGAAAATAAATTGCTCGGTTCCGCTTTATCAGAAGTCGCCGACGATTTGCAGGCCGGTTCGCCCATATCGACGGCTCTTGGTAAACACCCAAAAGTTTTTTCGCTGTTTTACGTCAACATGGTGAGGTCGGGAGAAGAGTCCGGCAAGCTCGACGAAATTTTTTCGTATCTCGCAGATTATCTCGACCGCACCTACGCCGTCAACAGTAAGGCGCGCAACGCCCTCATCTATCCGGCGTTCGTCGTCTTTACGTTCATCACTGTTTTGATTCTCATGCTGACCCTCGTCATTCCGAAAATCGCTTCCATTATCACGGAATCCGGCGGGCCGATACCGATCTACACGCAATTTGTCATTGCCATGAGCAATTTCTTCGTCTCGTACGGATGGTTTCTGCTTGTCATCGTGGTCGTGGGCGGATTCTTCCTCACGCGGTTTTTCCTCACGGACACCGGCAAGAAATCTTTGGATAATTTCAAAATCACCCTCCCGTTCGTGAAAAATCTCTACCAAAAACTCTACCTTTCTCGTATGGCCGATAACATGAACACCATGCTCATCTCCGGCATTCCGATGGTCCGCGCTTTGGAGCTCACGGCGGACGTCGTCGGCAACACCGTGTACCACGACATCATCATTGAAGCCATGGAAGCGGTCAAAGCCGGCAAATCGATGTCGGACTCCTTTGATAACCATCGAAAAGAGATTCCTTCAATCATGATTCAAATGATAAAAGTCGGCGAGGAATCCGGCGAACTCGGCAAGATTCTCAAAACTCTCTCGCTCTTCTATTCTCGCGAAGTCATAAACGCCGTCGATACGCTCGTCGACCTCATCGAACCGACCATGATCATCCTTCTCGGTCTTGGTGTTGGCTTCCTTATGGCTTCCGTTCTCGTGCCTATTTACAACCTTTCCTCGTCGATTGATTAGGTTTTTCGCGCGAGTTTTTACTTATCTACAGGCAATTTGCTGCTTAAAGCGCTGTCCTGTATAATTGACTCTAGGTTTCTGACATTATCAATTTTTTGGATATATTATATTTATTATGAAAAATAAAGGTTTCACACTCATCGAACTCCTCGTCGTCATCGCCATCATCGGCATTCTCTCGGCGATCGTTCTCGCGTCTCTCGACACGGCCCGCAACAAAGGCGTTGATGCCGCGGCGAGAGCGGACCTCGACGACGCTCGCGCTCAAGCGGAAAACTACTACGATTCACAATCGCCGAATACCTACGTCGGCGTTTGCACGACTGCGGCAACGGGTATCGTTAACATGCTTAACGGCGCTGCAAACGACGAAGGCACAACGGTCGGCGGCTCCGGCGGCGTAACCTGCAACTCCTCCGCAAGCGCGTGGGCGGCAGAAACGAGTCTCAAGAACGCTATCAACGGCGCAAGCAACTGGTGCGTGGACAGCACGGGAACTTCGACACCAAGATCTGCGGCTCTTAGCTCAAACACGAACTGCTAACGATTTTCCGATTTGTTCTCAAAAGCCGGGCTTTGCCCGGCTTTTGTTTTTGCTAGACAAAGAGTAAAATGGAACAATGCGCAAAGGTTTTACACTGATTGAGCTTCTCGTCGTCATAGCGATTATTGCCTTGCTTTCGGCTATCGTTATTTCTTCTCTCGACACGGCCCGCGACAAAGGCTCGACGTCGGCCATAGAGGCGACGATGAAGCAGATTGCCATTCAAGCAGCTCTCTATCGCAGCACTAATCCGACGTATGGCGGAAGCGTTTCCACTTGCTCGGATGGCGTGTTTTCCGACCCGGTCATTCTCTCGGCGCAGACTGAAATCCTCACCAATGCCGCTGTCGGTGCCGCTCTCTCGTGCTTTACGGACAGTGCCGGGGCAAAATACACCATATCCGTTTCGGCCCTCAAGACCGGCGGGTCGTTGTGCATAGATAATTCCGGAAATTACGGCGCCGAGACCGCCAATTCCGACGGAACATGTCATTAAAATATGAAAAAAGGATTCACACTGGTCGAGCTCACTGTCGTCATCGCCATCATCGGCATTCTTACGGCGGTTGTCTTGACTTCGACCAACGCCACGCACCAAGAAGCTCGAGACGAAAGACGACAATCCGACCTCAAGGAAATCCAAATCGACCTCGCGCAATATTACGAATACTATCAAGCGTATCCCGACGGTCTCACGACCGGCACAAACAAACTATCCACGTTTATTTTGGGCGGCGCGGGAGCGATTCCCACTGACCCTTCGACCAACCAAGCGTATTTTTACGCCCCGTACAATAACGGCACGATCAACTCGTCGTATTGCGTTGGGGCGACGCTTGAGACTGCGTCCCTAAGCGACAATGCCACGGCGGCGTGCGCGGCAGAAAACATCAACGGAACCGGCGGCGTCAATTATATGCAACAGCCTCCGCAATAATGTTTGTCCTTATCCTTTTCATCCTCGGTGCGATTGTCGGAAGTTTTCTCAACGTCGTCGTCATCCGTCTCGGCACGGGTCTCTCGATTGTTCGCGGTCGGTCAAAATGTTTTTCCTGCGGACACACACTCGCGTGGTACGACCTTGTGCCGTTTTTTTCGTATTTATTTTTGGGCGGCAAATGCCGATATTGCGGGAGCAAGATAACCCTGCGATATTTTCTCGTCGAATTTGTGACGGCGATACTTTTTGCTCTGAACGCTCTGGTCTTTGGCGGCGCGACAAATGCCTCCGTCGGGGTCGCGCCGCTCCCATATGTTTTTCTTTTGCTCTCGCTTGTTATCACTTCTTTTTTTGTCGCCATCGCTTTTTATGATTTTCGCCACAAGGTGATTCCCGATGTTTTGTCCTACGGTGCTGCCGCATTTGCTTTGGCGTACGCTTTGTCCGGGATTTTCGCCGGCAGCGATTCGCTGTGGCGAATCGCTGCCGGTCCACTCGCCGCTCTACCTTTCTTTTTCTTTTGGCTTGTCTCGAAAGGCGAGTGGATGGGCCTCGGCGATTCCAAACTGACGCTTTCCATAGGCTGGTGGCTCGGGCTTTCCGGCGCTCTCGGCGCCATTACCATTGCCGTTTTTTCCGGAGCCATTGTCGGCGTCTGCGTTCTTTTTTCGGAAAAAATTAGAAAGGGCAAAGTAAAATGGGGTAAACACGAAATACCATTTGGTCCGTTTCTCATTTTGGGCGCTCTTTGCGCCCACTTTTTTGCTATCTCTTTTTGGACGTTTATCGGGTTATAATGAAACAATGAAATCGGGTTTCACTCTAGTTGAACTTCTCATATCGATAGCCATTTTTATCATCATCACGTCCGTGGCCGTGCTCAACAACAGTTCATTCAACGCGAGTATTCTCCTCACTGACCTTGGATACCAAGTTGCCCTGTCCGTTCGACAGGCCCAAGTCTACGGCATTACCGTCAAAGCGCCGGCCTCGTGCACGTCCCTGGGCTGTCTTACCGGTTTTAGCTCCGGATACGGTGTCGATTTCAACATCGGCTCGGGCGGTTCGGCGACGAGCTACATTCTGTTCGAGGACGGCAAGACCGGCGCCGCACCCGACCATATCTATCAGCCGGCGGAACTGCTTCAGACGTACACCATTGGAAAAGGATATTCGCTCAAACAACTTTGTGTCGGTTCGGGTTCGTCGTTCACTTCGGTAAACATTCTCGATATTTCCTTCATTCGTCCGGAACCGGAAGCACGGGTAGCAGCCGGCGGTGTCGTGTATCCCGGCGACGAGGAGGCGCATATTTATATTCAGGATCCGACAAAAACCACTCAACGGGAAATACTCATCGAGCCGACCGGGCAGGTTTCCGTTCAGAATAATGCCAGTCATTGTTAATATATGACATTTTTTAATTCAAGAAAAAAAGGTTTTACGCTCATCGAGATGCTCGTCTCGGTTTCCATTTTCACCTTGGTGATGCTCATCGCCGTCTCCGCCGTTTTCACCATCGTGGCTTCGAATAAAAAAGCCGAATCGCTCAAATCAGTCATGGACAACCTCGATTTCGCTCTCGAAAGTATGACGAGAAATATCCGCACAGGCTCGACATATACGTGTTTGACCGTTGGCGGAGGCGGCTCCATAAGTACCGTCGGCAATTGTCCGGGAGGCGATCCGGGTTTTCAGTTTCTTTCCAACCAAAATGGCCTGACGATAGATTATTATTTGTACAACGGACAGATTATGGAGGATGAGACCGGCTGGCCCGCTCCCGTTTCCATTACCGCCCCCGAAATAAATATTTCCAAGCTCAACTTTTATCTCGTCGGTTCAAACCAAGGCGCAGGCGGTGTAGGGCTCCAGCCACGCGTTCTTATGACGGTCATCGGCACGGCCGGCGTATCGGGGACGCAAACGCAATTTAGAATTCAGACGACGTTATCGCAGAGACAGATAAAAAATACAAATTAATTCATAAACATATGCGCGACATACCAAAAATAAAAAATAAGGGGTTCACGCTTATGGAGACGCTTATCGCCATCGCCGTTCTTTCTCTGGCGATTACCGGTCCCATGGTCATAGCCCAAAAGGGTATTGGCTCGGCGATATACGCAAGGGATGAAGTCACGGCTTTCTATCTGGCGCAAGAAGCCATTGAGTATGTTCGAAATGTCCGCGACACGAATCGCATCGATGGCTATGCGAACGGCTGGCTTTGGGAATTCGGGTCATCGTCAGCCGGCGCCAATTGTATGCACCCGAACAAGTGTCAGATTGACGCCTCACAATTGTCTTTCATGAGTCCCGTTCCTCAAGGTCCAACCTCGACCGTCGTGCCGGCCGCCATCAGTTCCTGCGGAGTATCGTGTCCGCCCATTGATTTCAATTCGGCGACGAATTTCTACGGTTACGGCACGGGCGGCACGTGGACGCCGACGCAATTCACTCGGACGGTCGATATAAATGAGATTAATCTGGGCATAGAAGCCGTGGTGACCGTGACGGTTTCCTGGCAGACAAACATTTTCTCTCCGACGGAGTCGTTTGTCATAGCCGAACATATTTTCGCTTTCTAATATGAAAAACTTTTTCAAAAAAATAAAAAAATCAAAAGGTTTCGCCCTTCTTTTTGCCGTGCTCACGGCAAGTCTCCTGCTTTCCATCGGCCTTTCGATTTTCTCCCTCACAATCAAAGAGATTTCTCTTTCTTCTTATTCTCGAGAATCGCAGTTTTCTTTCTATGCCGCCGATTCCGGCGCCGAATGCGCTCTCTATTGGGATTTGAAAGGCAATTTCGGCGCCATTTTCTCCACGTCAACGACGTATGGAGGCGTTGTTCCGTATCAGATTACGTGCAGCAACGCCCTCATCAATCTTTATCAAGGCGCAAAAGACACCTATGACTCCACGACGACGTTTAATATGCTCCTCAACGACACGAACAGCAGTCAAATATACTGCGCCGTCGTTACCGTCGCCAAAACAGACTCCAATCACGACGGTCTCTCCGATACGGTCATAGATTCGAGAGGTTACAATGTCTGCAATTTGTCCGGCGTGCCGGTTTGGGGCAATCCAAACTTGGTTGAACGCGCTCTCGATGTATATTATTAGTCTTGTATGCCGATGATTCCAAAAGACGAAGCGGTGCGGGTAGAGAAGTTGCGAAAGACGATAGAAAAACATCGCCGGCTCTATCACACGCTCGACAAGCCGGAAATAACGGATGCCGCGTACGACGCTTTGGTCGTCGAACTCGATGACTTGGAAAAAAAGTATCCAGAACTCAGAACTCCGGACTCTCCGACGGAGCGTGTCGGCGGAGAACCGCTGAAAGAATTCAAGAAAGTTGTTCACAAAGTGCCGCAATGGTCTTTTAACGACGCTTTTGAGGAGGGCGACATCGTTGCTTTCGACGAACGAGTCAAAAAAGTTTTGAAAGAAAATCTCGGCGGGAATATTTCTCCGTCCTACGTCTGCGAACTCAAAATCGACGGACTCAAAATCGTTTTGGAATATGAAAAAGGACTTTTAATCCGCGCGGCAACGCGCGGAGACGGCACAGTGGGCGAAGACGTCACGGCAAACGTTAAAACCATTCACTCCGTTCCGCTTCATTTGTCTCGACCGGTCGATGTTATTGTCGAAGGCGAAGTTTGGATGTCGAAGTCCAATTTGAAAAGACTCAACAGCCGACGACAAAACGCCGGCGAGGAAGTGTTCGCCAATCCACGAAACGCCGCCGCCGGCTCGATCCGCCAACTCGACCCGAAAATCGCCGCGTCGAGGAAATTGGACAATTTCGCCTATGATTTGTCGCGGACGTCGGAAACATTTCCTAGGACCCAATTTGAAGAACTGGAGTATTTGGAAGGACTCGGCTTCAACGTCAACAAGAACCGTTCTTTGGTCAAAGACGTCGCCGGTATTATGGAATATTGGCGGACATGGCAGAAGAAACGCGAGACCATCGACTATCTTCTCGACGGCATCGTCATAAAAGTAAACGAGAGAAAATTTCAAGACGCTTTGGGCTACACTGGCAAAGCGCCGCGTTTCGGCATCGCTTTCAAATTTCCAGCCGAGCAGGTCACGACTGTGATTAAAGACATTGTTTTCCAAGTCGGTAGGACGGGCGTCGTCACGCCGGTCGCCATCTTTTCTCCGGTCAAAGTCGCGGGTTCAACCGTCGCTCGAGCAACGCTCCATAATGAAGACGAAATCAAACGTCTCGACGTACGTCTCGGCGACACGGTCATCATCCAAAAAGCCGGCGACGTCATTCCGGACATCGTTTCCGTTGTCAAAGAATTGCGTACCGGCAAGGAAAAAGTTTTCTCGTTTCCGACACATGTTCCCGAATGCGGCGGTGACGGGAAAATAGAGAGAATCGTCGGACAAGCGGCGCACAGATGCGTCGACAGAAATTCTTTCACGCTTCTCCGCCGAAAATTGCGCTACGCGACGTCAAAGCCGGCGCTCAATATTGACGGTATGGGTCCGAAAATCATAGACGCCTTTCTCGAACATGGACTTATTTCATCCTTGCCGGACATTTTTGAGCTTGAAAAAGACGAAATTTTGGAATTGCCGCGATTTGCCGAGCTTTCCGCCGAAAATATTGTCAAAGCTGTCGAAGTGGCCAGAAAAACGACGTTGCCGCGGCTCATAACGGCGCTTTCCATAGATCATGTCGGGGAGGAGACGGCGTATTTACTTGCGGGGCACTTTAAAACAGTAGAAAAAATCCGCGAAGCGACGAGAGAAGAATTGGAAAAAATAAACGGCGTGGGTCCCGTCGTTGCTGAATCTCTTTCCAAATGGTTTGGAAGTAAGGCAAATGGAAAAATGTTGGACAGACTTCTTTCGCACCTCAAAATCGAAAAGGCCGCGCCCGCCGCCGCGGCGGGCGCGGCCAAACTCTCTGGACTGACTTTTGTCTTGACCGGCACACTCTCGTCTCTTGAAAGAAACGAGGCGGAATCGAAAATTCGCGCCAAAGGAGGAAAAGTTTCTTCATCGGTCTCGAAAAAAACTTCCTACGTCGTTGCCGGAGCGGAAGCCGGTTCAAAACTCGAAAAAGCCAATGAATTAGGCGTAAAAACTCTTACAGAACAAGAGTTTTTGAAGCTATTGACAAAATAATCATATTTGATACAATTATAGGCAGAGCACATCAGATTGTACGCCATTAAGCACCCGTTTTTGGGATGATATGGTCCGCATATGATGTAAATCGCACCATGACAAATGGACAAACCGCAGAGCTCATCGCTCTGTTCGCCAAGAAAGTCAGTCTCGATATGCCGGAGAGCGTCGCTCAAAGGTGGATCGAGAATCCGGCAAAGTTTGCCGGAGTTATAAACGGAGCGCTTATGCCTCCCGCAGTCGTTTCCTCTGACACGAGTTCGGCCATCGCCGACTGGCAGGACTTCTACAAAAAGTTCTTCGGTCTCGACATCAATCTTTCGGGAGTCCGTGTTCCCGAAGGTCTCGACCGCACGATATACATTGCGGAAGGTGTTTCGATCAATGCGGCCGTCAAGGCTCACAGAGATCGGAACATTCCGTTCTGGAAATACTGCGACGGCGACCTCGAAAGCGTCATCCAGAAATCCGAGCGCGGACCTGTCGCGGCGTCATACGCCATACGAGTCAAGAGCGGTCAGGAAGCCGACGAAGACCTCAAAAATCGCTCGGCCGAAATGATTGCAGAGCAAAACATCAACACGGAAAATCTGCTCGAACGCCTCGTTCATGGCCTCAAATACTATGACGAGACGGGCAAGCACCTCGACGTGAAGAATGTCACGCTCTGCGCGTCCTCGCGCCGCTCTGGCGGTGGCGTGCCCGACGTGGACCGCTACGACGGTGGCGGCGTGTACGTCGGCTGGTGCTCTCCGCGGAATCGGGACGACAGCCTTCGCGCTCGTCGAGCAGTCCGGTAGCCTTAAAACTTCGGACTTTGTAGACTTCAAATCCTCGTTTCTGCTTCGGCAGAGGCGAGGATTTTTGTTATACTCTTTTTATGATAACCAAGACAGACATAGAGAAATTGGCGAAATTATCGCGGCTCAAACTTACGGAAGCCGAGAAAGAAAAATACCTTAAAGACATGGAGTCTATTTTGGCGTACGTGGGACAAATTAATAAAATCGTGCCCACCTTCGCCAAGGCTACGGCGGGTTCGGCAAAAGATTTGCCGAAAAATGTCATGCGCGAAGACGACAAGCCGCACGAATCGGGAATTTTTACCGACGCGCTTTTGAAGCTTGCGCCGAGAAGCGAAGGGAACAGGGTGAAAGTTAAAAAAATTCTCTAATGAAAATCGATATTAAAAAGCTGACGATTCGGAAAGCAAGTGAGGCCTTGAAGCGAGGAGATTTTACGACGCGAGAACTTTCGCAAGCGTATCTCGACGAAATAGAGAAAAAAAATCCCGAAATAAACGCGTATCTTGAAATCTACGACGACGTTTTGAAACAAGCGGACGAAGCGCAGAAATTCGTAGGAAAAAATCTTCTTGCAGGCATTCCGCTCGCTCTCAAGGACAATATTTTGATAAAAGGAAGGCGGGCACAGTCGGCGTCCAAGATTCTTTCCGGCTATGTCGCCCCGTATGATGCCACGACGATTGAAAAATTGAAAAAAGAGCACGTGATTTTCATCGGCCGGGCAAATATGGACGAATTCGCCATGGGCAGCTCGACGGAAAATTCCGCTTTCGGCGTGACGAAAAATCCCCACGATGTTTTCCGCGTCGCCGGCGGATCGTCGGGCGGAAGCGCCGCCGCTGTTGCCATGGACGGTGCCCTTGGCGCTCTCGGCTCTGACACCGGTGGTTCTATACGTCAACCGGCGAGTTTCTGCGGTGTCGTCGGGCTCAAGCCGACATACGGCTCTGTGTCTCGTCACGGACTTATGGCGATGAGTTCGTCTCTCGATGTTATCGGACCAATCGGTAAAACCGTTGACGATGTTGAAATACTTTTTAACGCGATCAAAGGCAAAGACAAGTTTGACTCGACGTCCATAAATGTGCCCGAGAAGACAAAAGCACCGAAAAAAATTGGCGTGCCAAGGGGTTTGCTTTCGGACAAAGGTTTGGACAAAGCTGTCGTCGAAACGTTTAACGATGCGGTAAAAAAATTTAAATCGGAAGGATTTGAAATCGTTGAAGTCGATATGCCGAATCTTTCGTACGCCCTTGCGGTGTATTACGTTGTTATGCCGGCGGAAGTCTCGACGAACTTAGCTCGTTTCGATGGTGTCAAATACGGACTCCACAAGGACGGGGAAAATTCGGTTGACGATTATTTCGAGACGAGGGCGGCGGGCTTCGGCCCCGAAGCCCGCCGCCGCATCATGCTCGGCGCCTACGTGCTCTCATCCGGATATTACGATGCATATTACGGCAAAGCCACGGCCGTGCGCGAACTCATCAATACCGACTTCGCCAAGGCTTTCGAAAAGGTCGATCTCATAGCGACTCCTACCGCGCCGACGCCATCCTTTAAGATCGGCGAGAAAATGTCCGATCCAGTCGCCATGTATCTCGCGGATATTTTCACGGTTACTGCCAATCTTGCCGGCGTGCCGGCCATATCGCTTCCTTTCGGCGCGAAAACGGATGGCGACAAAAAACTACCGATAGGAATACAGCTTATGGCGCGGCATGGCGAAGAGAGTGCGCTTTTTTCCGCAGGTCGAAAACTTTTGGGCGAGAAATAAGAATCGGTGTAGAATAGAGCCAATGGACAGCGTTAACTTTCTCAATCTTAAATACATTTTGCTCTGGATTTCCGAGACGGCAAAGGCGTTCGATGCCGCCGCAATTATCAACGACGCCGCCGTGATTATCAATTGGTTTGTCGCAAACATTCTCACACCCATTCGACCAGCAGCGGCAATCATCACCCTTTTGATGATTGTGTGGCTCTTCTATTCGCTTATTCGTTTTCACCAGGTCGAAGAAGCGGAAATAAAATGGTTCGGTTTTCAAAAACCAAAAGAAGAAATCGGGTCACTCGGAGCTCAAAGCGACCTCGCGGAAAAATGGGGGGAAGTCGAAAAGAACATCAATTCGACCAATCCGTCGGATTGGCGCGTGGCCATCGTTGACGCCGACATCATGCTCGGCACGATTCTCACGCGCCAAGGTTACGAAGGAGCGACCATTGGCGACCAACTCAAAGCCGTAGACAAAGAGGACATGCTCACACTAGAAGATGCGTGGGACGCGCATAAAGTGCGCAACGACATCGCTCACGGCGGCTCGGATTTTCAATTGAACGATAGACAGGCGAAAGCCGTTATCGCCCTCTACAAAAAAGTTTTCAGCGAGTTTTACCATATTTGATATCCGATTTGCCCGCGAGATTTTTTTGCGGTATAGTGCATTCCATCGCGGGGTTGAGTAACGGTAGCTCGTCAGGCTCATAACCTGAAGGCCTTGGTTCGAATCCGAGCCCCGCAACAATTTTCTTTCGTTTTTTCCTCCGACGTGTTATTTTGTATTCTCAAGCCGATGTAGCTCAGTTGGTAGAGCACGTCATTGGTAATGACGAGGTCTCCGGTTCGATCCCGGACGTCGGCTCCGCGAGTTCTTTAAAAATAAATATGCCACCTTAGCTCAGCCAGTAGAGCAACGCTTTCGTAAAGCGGAGGTCCCCAGTGCAAATCCGGGAGGTGGCTCCAAGAAAAAATGTGTCGGGGGTGGGGATCGAACCCACGACCCCAGGCTTATGAGTCCTGTGCTCTACCAACTGAGCTACCCCGACATTTTTTAATTTTACTGTCCTGCGCGCCCGGCCGGATTCGCACCGGTGACCTCTCCCGTGACAGGGGAGCGCTCTAACTATCTGAGCTACGGGCGCATTACAAACTTCGCAACTCGTAATCGTTTTGGCTTGTCTAACTAAAACAGCTACGGGCGCATTCGTCAGAAAAATGTAACAAATTAAAGGCTTTTGAGCAAATCGGTTGACAAGGTCATTTACGATTGTTACACTCGAAAAGTCCTCGGATTCTATTGTACTCGCCTCAAGAGGTGAGGGTTCTCGGGGGCACGGCTTCGTCCGCGCCTACTTTTGTTGACCTAAGCGGTCCGGTTGGCGCCGACACGCTAAAGCGGCCTGGCTTACTTTTGGGGTTTGACGTCTGGTTTTTTTGGCCACATCAAAATCAGTCACCTGATTGGATAAAGCCGCGGAGTCGTTGGGCTGGATGTGTTTGCGCGCGACATACGCAAGCCTCCAGCCCTTATTTTTTTGCGGCGAGTGATATACTTTTTTTATGAACGAGAAAGAAAAGAAAATACAGGAGATTGAAGTTGCGATGTCCGAACCGGAATTTTGGAACGACAAAGAACGTGCGCAAACGATTCTCAAAGAACACGCCATGCTCAAAGCCAATATCGCCGAAGCGTCCAAATTCGAGAAAGGCAACGCCATCATCACCATTTTCTCCGGTGCCGGCGGAGACGACGCCGAGGATTTTTCCCGAATGCTTCTCGACATGTACATGAAATACGCCGACAGGAAAAAATGGGGCGTCAGTTTTATTCACGAGAACAAGAACGACCACGGCGGCTACCGCAATGTCACATTTGAAATCGCCGGAGTCGGTGCCTACGGCATTCTCAAGAATGAGTCTGGCGTCCACCGGCTCGTGCGCATTTCTCCCTTCAATTCGGACAAGAAACGCCACACCTCTTTTTCTCTTGTCGAAGTTTTGCCGAAATTCGAGAAGACGGTGAATATGCCTATCCCACCGGAAGAAATCAAAATCGAGTTCGCAAAAGCCGGCGGTCCGGGTGGACAGAACGTAAACAAAAGAGAGACCGCCGTGCGGCTCGTTCACATTCCGACGAAAATTTCCGTCCACGTTTCGAGCGAACGCAGTCAGGCGCAAAACAGAGAAAAAGCTATGGAAATTCTCAAGGCAAAACTGTACAAAATGCGCGAGGACGAAAAATTGGCGAAAGAGAGAGGTATGCAAATTTCCAAGACGACCGACATCGAGTGGGGCAATCAGATCCGCTCGTACGTCCTTCATCCGTACAAAATGGTCAAAGACCACAGGACAGAGGCCGAGACGGCGCAGATAGACAAAGTTCTTTCCGGCGACATTGATATGTTTCTCGAAGCCGAGAAGAATCTCTAGTATAATAAGGCGGTATGATTAAATTCGACAGAGTCTCCAAAATCTACGGTGACGACAGCGTCGCTCTCGACGAAGTGACGCTTACCATCAAACCGAAAGAATTCGTCTCGGTCGTTGGACACTCCGGCGCCGGCAAGACCACCTTGGTAAAAATGATTTTGGCCGAAGAAAAGCCCACCCGCGGCTCGATTTTTTTTGAATCGCAAGATATCCAAGCGATGCACCCTCGCGATATTCCGAAATATCGTCGTCGTATCGGCACTGTTTTTCAGGATTTTCGGCTTATTCCGAACAAAACAGTCTTTGAGAACATCGCTTTCGCCATGGAAGCCGCTGGCCGGCCCGACGTCGATATCGAAGCAGACGTGCCGCACGTCCTTGAGCTCGTCGACCTCTTGCCGAAAATTTGGAATTTCCCCGACGAACTCTCTGGCGGCGAAGCCCAGCGCGTCGCCATCGCTCGTGCCATCGTCAATCAGCCGGACATCATTATCGCCGATGAGCCGACCGGCAATCTCGACCCGATTAATACGAACGACATTATTCAGATTTTGAAAAAAATCAACGACCTCGGCACGACCGTCATTTTGACGACACACAACAAGGGCGTCATTGACACTTTGGGCGGTCGCGTTATCACCATGGACAAGGGCAGAATTGTCCGCGACGATTCAAAAGGCATGTATTCACTCTAAACATATGTTTTGGACAAACACAAAAAGAGTCATTCGCACGGGTTTCGTCAATTTCTGGCGCAACGGTTTCGTTTCGCTTTCCGCCGTGCTCATCATGACGGTTACGCTTCTTGTCGTCGGCGGACTTTTATTCTCGAACGCGCTTTTACAGACGACACTTGCTTCCGTCGAGAACAAAATCGACATTTCCGTCTATTTCGTCGGGTCGGCAGACCAAAGCGACGAGAGCGCGCTTCAGAACAAAATCGAGGCGTTGCCCGAAGTCGCTTCCGTGCAATTTGTTTCCGCTTCGGACACTCTTGCCGATTTTACCGCCCGAAATCAAAACGACGAGACGACGCTTGCCGCGCTCGACGAAGTGGGAGCAAATCCTTTCGGCGATTCTTTGGCTATCACGGCGAAAGACCCTTCGGAGTACCAAGATATCGCCACGTTTCTCTCTAGCGCCGGCACAATTGCCGACGGCACGAATATCATCGACAAGGTCAATTATTTGGAAAACAAAACCGCCATCGACACTCTAAGCAACGTCATCGTCGGCAGTCGTGAAATCGGTCTCGCGATTATTTTGCTTTTGGCCTTTGTCTCAATCATTATTGTTTTCAACACCATCCGTCTGGCTATCTACATCGCCAAAGACGAGATAGCCGTGATGCGACTTGTCGGCGCGTCGAATTGGTACATTCGTGGACCGTTCGTCATCACCGGCATTATGTACGGATGCGTGGCGGGCGTTATCACCCTTATTATTCTTTATCCGCTAACGTTGTGGATTTCGTCGGTTTCGACGACGTTTTTCTCCGGCTTTAGTCCGTTCGGATATTATCTTGGCGATTTCGCGAAAATTTTTCTCGTCATTATCGGCGCGGGAGCTTTCCTTGGGGCATTCTCGAGTTTTCTTGCCGTCAGGAAATATCTCAAGGAATAACGTATGATTTCATATCTTCAAGCGGCGGTTTTGGGAATTATTCAAGGCGTGACGGAACTTTTCCCCGTATCAAGTCTGGGGCACTCCGTCATCGTGCCGTCGCTTCTGTCCTGGAACATCGACCAAAACGCCGATCCGTTCGTCGTTTTTCTCGTAGCGACGCATTTTGCCACGGCGCTCGTCCTTCTTGGATTTTTTTGGAAAGATTGGGTCAAGATTTTCCAAGGATTTTTTCGTTCGATTATTTTCAGGAAAATTGCGGGTGACGGCTATGCACGACTCGCATGGCTCATCATCCTCGCCACGATTCCGGCGGGACTTTTGGGACTGATTTTTGAAAAGAAATTCGCGGCGCTTTTCGGCGCGCCGAAAAGCGCCGCTCTTTTTCTCATCGCAAACGGTATCTTGCTTTTTGCCGCCGAGAAAATGCGCCGCAAAAATATTCTCCCCGCGGAACATGTTTCCGCCGACGAGAAAGCTTCGAAAATGCCGTGGCTCAAATCTTTCGGCGTCGGCTGCGCTCAGATTCTCGCTCTTATTCCGGGATTTTCCCGCACCGGCGCGGCCCTTTCGGGCGGACTTTTCTCCGGCCTCGACCACGAAAGCGCCGCGCGTTTCGCTTTTCTTCTGGCGACACCCATCATTTTTGCCGCCGCACTTCTTAAGCTTCCAGCGCTTTTCCACGGCGGCTACCCGCGCGGCGCGACTCTCGTCGGCGCGCTCTTCGCCGCTTTAGGCGCGTATTTTTCTGTCCGATTCCTTACCAAATATTTCAAGACAAAAACTCTGACACCTTTTGCATACTACTCCGTCATTGCTGGAATTCTTTCGTTCGTTATCCTCCTCGTCAGATAGTTTTTACGAGTGACCGCCGATAAATGTAAGGGCTTTGCCTTTCTTATTGATTCGTCCGGTTCTTCCGATGCGATGAACGTAATCGTCGTAGGTAGCAGGGATATCGTAGTTGATGACGTGGGTAACATCGGCGATGTCGAGACCGCGGGCGGCGACGTCGGTCGCCACGAGGACTTGGAGTTTGTCTTCTTTGAAATTTTTGAGCGCGCGCTGACGTTGTGAATGGTTTTTGTTGCCGTGAATTGATTCGGCTTTGACGCCTTTGGCGATGAGTTCTTTCGAAATCCTTTCGACGCCGTGTTTCGTCCTGCCGAAAATGAGTACCTTGCTGAATTGCGCTTGCGAGAGAAGTTTCCGTAAGACGTCTCCCTTGGTCTCGCCGGGCTTGATGTGGATGACGTCTTGGTCGATGTTTTTCGCCGTGTCTTGGGTTTTGACGGAAATACGCACCGGGTCTTTGAGGAAGTCTTTAATTATTTTTTCGATGTCGGATGAAATTGTCGCCGAGAAGAAAAGTGTGTGTCGATCTTTCGGCATTCCTTCCATGATGAAACGCATGTCGGCGATAAATCCCATATCAAGCATTCGGTCGGCTTCGTCGAGGACGACCGTTTTGAATTCCGAAAGTTTGATCATTTTTCGGGCAATCAAATCTTTGAGTCGTCCCGGCGTGCCGATGATGAAGTTGTATTGAAATTTAAGTTCTTGGATTTGCTTGCCGATATGCATACCGCCGACACAGCAGACGGAAAAGATTTTCATGCCCTTGGTAAGCGAGCGGAGTTCCTCGTCTATTTGCATCGAAAGTTCGCGCGTCGGAGAGATGATGAGCACTTGTTCTCGCGGATTGAGTTTCACTTTGTTCACGAGCGGAATGAGGAAGGCCGCCGTCTTGCCCGTGCCGGTGTTGGCGATGCCGACAATGTCTTGGCCTTGGAGGATGTAGGGGATGGCGCGATCCTGAATAGGGGTCGGAAGTTCGTAGCCTTTTTTGATGATGGATTCTTTGAGAGATGGGTCAATCTTGAAATCCGCGAACGTGTGTTCGGGCTTGAAGTTCTCGACTTCTTCGGTGATGACGGCTTTGCTTATAAAACGAGAGTAATCTATTCTCTCGCTTTTGCCGCCGTGTCTTGCGGGACCGCGAAAATGGCCCCGTACCGGCCTTTTAAATTGTTTATTGAATGTCATTCCTTCACGACTGCCAACCTGTTAGAGATGAGAGTGTCCTTTGAATATATACTAAAAGAGCCGTTATGTCAATTACAACTAGTTTTTCACCTGCGTGACGATGACGTTGTCCGGCGAA
>Ga0265313_10001279_pt1 | contig 23827 bp, 27 predicted proteins | sample 4123metaG_FD_203122 | JGI IMG/M metagenome (GOLD analysis project Ga0265313, IMG submission 203122) | Rhizosphere microbial communities from Carex aquatilis grown in University of Washington, Seatle, WA, United States - 4-1-23 metaG | ecosystem: Host-associated > Plants > Roots > Rhizosphere >...
CGACGATGAGCGAGGTCGACGGAGTGAACGCGGAGTCGACCTTCGCCTGCGCCTTCTGCGTCCGCGCCCAGTCGAAGTAGAAGCTGCGCGACGGCTTGGCCGCCGCGAGCGCCCTGGGCGACACGGCGCAGAGCGCGAGCCCGGGCGGCGTCATCAGGGCCTTCTGCGAGCCGGAGACGACGGCGTCCAGCCCCCAAGCGTCCAGCTCGAGCGGTACGGCGCCGAGGCTCGAGACGGCGTCGACCACCACGACGGCGCCGGCCTCGCCCGCCGCCGCGGCGAGCTCCTGAAGATCGGTGACGACGCCGGTCGACGTCTCGCAGTGGGTCAGGAAGACGACGTCCGCACCGCCGAGCTCGCGCAGCCGGGCGGCCACGTCCTGCGCCTGCGGGATCTCGCCCCACTGGTAGCGCAGCGGCTCGACCGTCGCACCGTGCAGTGCCGCCACCTGCGCCCAGCGCTCGCCGAAGTACCCGGCCGAGACGACGAGCGCGCGGGTCCCCTCGGCGCAGAGGTTCGCGCCCACCGAGTCCATCGCCCCGGTGCCCGACGCGGTGAAGAGCAGCACGTCCGACTCGGTGCGGCAGAGCTCGCGCAGCCGGCCGAGGCAGCGCTCGAAGGTCGGCTTGAAGTCCGCGCCGCGGTGGTGGAGCACCGGCTCGGCGAGCGCAGCGAGCACCTGCGGCGGCACGGGCGTCGGGCCCGGCGTGAACAGGTATTTCTTGGCTGGCATCGGTCGTTCTAGGGTAGATGCTCGATCGGCGGAGCGTCGCAGCAGGTCCGACTACCGGTGCGAGCCGAACGAGATGACCTGCTGGAACGTCGGACGATTCGTCCAGCGCATGGTGTCGCTGAGAAAACCGGAGAACCGGATGCGCTCCGCCGTCGCGTCGGAGCGCCACGCGCTCGGGTCCGGCCCCTGGGTCGCGGCGAGCGCGTTCCCGGCGGCGTCGAGCGACTGCCAGAGCGAGGCGGCGCAGGCGGTGAGGCTGCCGGCCCCGCAGAACTTCGTCGCGTACCCGCCGTCGACCGGCTGTCCGAGCAGCGAGCGCAGGTCCTTCGAAACGTACGAGTACCAGCCGTATCCGTACGAGCTGCCGCCGGAGTTCGCGTCGTTCGAGATCGGCGCAAGCTGCGCGAGCTCGTCGGTGAGCGGGCCGAGCACGGGCTGCAGGACGGCGACGGCCAGCTTCGGCCACCACGCGTCCATGATCGCGGCGCCCGCCTCGTCGATCTTGCCGTCGCCGTTCGCGTCGAGCCGGCTCCCGTCCCATTTGCCGAGGAGGCTGAGCAGCTGGCTGTCGCGCGCGCTCGGAGCCGTGCCGTGCGACATCACGTCGGCGAGCACCGGGACGAGCGTCCAGCGGAGGTCCTTCGTCGCGGCGGCGTTCATCGCGGAGACGACGCTCGCCGGCGTGTGCACCTTCCTCGCCGCGATCCCGTTGTCGAGCAGGTCGACGCGGTCCACGGAGCCGTACGCGAAGTTGTCGTCGGCGGCGGGGAATCCGGCGGCCGGCTTGTTGTTCCAGTTGACGATCTCGCCGCTCGGAGGATCGACGACGTGCGGGTGCGCGAGCGGGGCGAGCCAGCCGCGCCATTCGTACGAGCCGTTCCCGTTCGTCGGCAGGCCGCTGTCGACGCCGGCGGCCCGCAACGGCAAGCGTCCGCTCGAGTACATCGCGATGTGCTTCGAGTCGGCGTAGAACCAGTTGAACGTCAGCTCGAACTTGCTCATCGTGTCGAAGAACTGCTGCGGCGAGTGCACGCCGGCCGTCGACAGCGTCTCGAGCGGGATCGCGGACAGCAGCTCGCGTCCGCGGGTCGAGCGGTCGAGCGCGATCGCGACCTTCGCGCCGTTGCTCGTCGCGTAGCCGACGACCGGCCCGTGCACGGTCGTGTGGTAGACCAGCTCGGTGTCGGGCCCCGAGCCGACGCCCTTCAACGTCCCGGCGTCGAACGTGCCCATCGCCAGGCACTGCCCCTTGTACAGGTAGTGCAGCGTGTCGCCGCCGCACAGCGTCTCGGCGAAGTCGTCGACGACGTCGGAGCTCGCGGAGGTGGCGCTCCACGCGTAGTCGGGGCCGCGCCCGATCTGGATGACGAAGCCGAGCCCGGGGAAGGAGACGCCGCGCGCGTCGAAGCCGCCGCCGTGCAGGTCCTCCTCCATCAGGATCTCGGGCGAGAAGTAGCCGACCTGCGGGCCGGCCACGAAGATCGGGTGCCCGCTCGCGGAGCGCTTCGCCCCGATGAGCAGCGCGTTCGACATCAGCCGGCGAGTCACGAACGGCTGTGCGGGCGCGACGACGGGGACGAAGCTGCCCGCGTCGATCGGCAAGTTCCCGGGGCCGACCCCGGCCGCGCTGCTCTCGTACGGGAACGCCGCGGCGATCGTGGTCGGCGCCTCCGGGTCCTGCTGCTCGCGCAGGTCGTTCCAGGTGGCAAGGCCGGCCACTGGGCCGAGCCGCTGCTGCAGCGCGGAGAGGAGCTCGGCGCTCTGTGCCTCCTGGCCGCCGCCGGCGCCGAACACGGCTCCGATCAGCGTTCCGATCGCGGTGATGTCGTTGCGCGTGAACGGCGTCACGAAGCCGCCCTGCTCTTTGAAGTAGGCGTTGATGCCGCGCAGGTAGTCGTCGACGTCCGTGAGGACCTGCCGGCCTGCCGCCGTCTGTTGCGCGAGCTTGACCTGCGCAGCGAGAAACGCCTCGGTCTGCGCGCTCGGCGCGAACTGCCGCCCCGAGAGCGCCACCGAGAAGGCGTCGTAGCCCGGCACGTCGAGCGCGGAGATGCGCGCAGGCCCGCGCAGGAGCTGCAGGTCGAGGCCGCGATCCTCCGCGGTCGCCCAGCCCGCGCCGAACTCGGTGTCGGCGCGCGTCTTCCCGTAGACATGCGGGACGTCGTACGCGTCACGGTAGATGGTCACGCCCGCCGCCGGCCGCTCCGTGCGCACCACCTTCGCGCCGCCGAGCCCGAGCGTCTCCGGCTTGTAGAAGCGCGTGATGTCCGCCGTCGTGACGTTGCCCTGGAGCGGTGTCAGCCCGTCGTAGAGCGGCTCCTGGCTCGTCAGCTCGGGAACGTTCGGGCCCTGGCCGGGCGGAAGCACGTTCACGGCGAGCAGGGCGTGGTCGGCGGGGGGAGCTGCGGCGGAGGCGCCGAGCGCCAGCGCGCCTGCACCCGCTGCGACAGCGAGCACGAACGACTTTCGCATCATCACCGGCCGCGAGCCTACCCTTACCGGCGTGGATGCGCTGATCGCCTTTGCCGCGGCCTTGCTCGCGCTGCGCCTCGCCGGTGCGCTCGCACGCCGCTGGCGCGAGACTCGCCGTCCCGAGCTGCTCGCCTGGTCGTGGTCGCTCGGCGCCTACGCGGTCGCGGTCGCGGCGATCGCCTGGGGCGAGGCGGCGCAGTGGGACGCGCGGACGTTCCGCGTCTACTACGCGGCGGGCGCGCTGCTGACGGCGCCGCTGCTCGGGGCGGGCTCGCTGCTGCTCGCCGGCGTCCGGCGGGCGGCGCCGGTCGCGCTCGCCTACGCCGGGCTTGCGGTCGGCGTGACGCTCGCGCTGCCCGTGCACGGCACGTTCGCGCGCCACGGGATCCCGCCGGCGCAGGACCATCTGGCATTTCTCCCCGGGCGCCTGCTCGCGATCCTCGCCAACGCCCTCGGCACGCTCGCCGTCCTGGTCGTCGCGCTGCGCTCCTTCCGGCGGCGACCACTCGGGAACGCGCTGATCGTGCTCGGCGTCGCCACGGCGGCGGTCGGCAGCGGGCTGGCCGGCCTCGGCGCCGGCGGCGCGGCGGCCGGGATCGCCGCGGGCGTCGTCCTGCTCTACGCCGGATTCGTGGCCGTCCCCGGCGGCCGGCGCTGGTCTTTACCCCTTCTTAACAGTACGACCAGTACCCTGCCCGACCGCAACGCATAGCCGCGCCGTCCGGTGCCGTCCCCGCCAGGGGTTTTCGCGCCCGTCCGGCCTCCGACCGTGCAAGCGAATCCACTTGGAGGTGGCTTCTTTGCGGCAACTCGTCATGGCTACGGCCGTAATCCTCGCGTGTGTCTGTACTGCGGTCAGCGCAAGCGCGAGCGCAGGCTCGAAACGGGCAGCGGCAGGCGGCCGCTCCCTCAGCGCCGTCGCGCGTGCGGCGCTCGGCACCGAGATCGTGACCTACGAGCGGGCCACCTGGCGCTGGGAGCAGGTGATGGGCGCGCCTCGCACCCGGACGGCCGGCCGGACGCTGGCCGCGATGAGCATCCCGGACGCGAGGCAGGCGCTCGGCCTCTGGCGCAGCCGGGCCGACGCGGCGTACCGGCGGGCCCACCACCCGCCGCACCGGGCCGCCTGGCTCTGCCTCCACCGCTACGAGGGCAACTGGACGGACACCGGCGCGCCCTACTACGGCGGCCTCCAGATGAGCCTCTCCTTCCAGGAGCGCTATGGCTCGTCCCTCTACCGGCACAAGGGCACCGCCGACCACTGGTCGCCGCTCGAGCAGATGTGGACGGCCGAGAACGCCCTCAAATCCAGGGGTTTCTGGCCCTGGCCGAACACGGCGAGGATCTGCGGGCTGCTCTGACGGCGCGGTGACTGCGCCGTGACTTGACAAAGACATCATTATGATGTCATAGTGCCGTCATGCAGATCGACGGGTACGTCCAGGCACTCCGCGAAGACCTCGCGCGCATCGCCGCTGTCGGCGACGAGCACACCGCCCATGCGGCCGAGGTGCTCTCGCTCGCGCTCGAGTCCTCCCTCGGCCGGCGCCTCCAGGAGGCGCTCGGCGAGGCGGCGCTGGAGCTGTCCGCCCACCTCCACAGCGGCCACATCGAGGTCCGCATGTCGGGCGGCGACCCCGAGCTCGTGCTCGTCGACGACGAGGCTCCCGAGCCGGCGTCGTCCGACGAGGTGCTCGACGCCCGCATCACCCTGCGCCTGCCCGAGGCGCTGAAACGCCGCGTCGAGGACGCGGCCTCCCGCGATGGCATCTCCGTCAACACCTGGATCGTGCGTGCGCTCGTGCGCGACGCCGGCACGCCCAGGCGGAGCGGTGGACGCCGGCTGACCGGCTACGGCCGCAGCTGAAAGGAGTCGACATGTTCGTCCGCATGGAGCTTCCCGCCGACGACGGCCGCTGGTTCTACGAGGACCCGTCCGGCGTTCCCGAGGCACCGCTCACCGTCCAGGTGCCCGATGTCCTGCGCCCCGGCGTGGAGACCGCCGCCGCCGGCGCCGGCCTCACCCCGACCCAATGGCTGGTCGCCCGCATCGCGGCCGGCCTCTCCCCTGCGATCACGAAGGCGGCCTGACCATGAGCGAGCAGCACTTCCAGACCCCCGGCCTCCGCGGACTCGAGATCACGATTCCGGCCGGCGACGTCGACGTGACGACGATCGACGGCGACGAGTCCCACGTCGTCGTCGAAGGCGACGAGAAGCTCGTCGACCAGACGATCGTCGAGCTGCGCGGCGACCAGCTCGTCGTCGACTTCCACGGGAAGCGCAACATGCTCGGGATCACGATTGCGATCGGCGACTTCTCGTTCGGCGGCGGCCGGCTCCACGTCCGCGCCCGCGTGCCGCACGGCGTCAAGGCGAGGATCGCCACGGCATCCGCCGACATGACGCTGCAGGGCCGCTTCGCCGCGATCGAGACGAAGACCGCGTCCGGCGACCTCGCCGTCAGCGGCGAGGTCGAGAGCAACGCCGTCGTGAAGACCGTCAGCGGCGACGTGCGCCTCGGCCCGGTCGGCGGCGACGTCCGGATCCAGAGCGTCTCCGGCGACGTCGGCCTCCACTCCGCGGGCGGCTCGCTCGTGGTCAAGTCGGTGTCGGGCGACCTCCGCGTCGAGTCGATCCGCGAGGGCCACGCCGAGCTCACGAGCATCTCCGGCGACATCGAGGTCTGCATCGCCGCCGGCTCCAGTGTCGACGTCGATGCCACGAGCGTCTCCGGCGACCTCAGCTCCGACGTGCCGCTCGCGAGTGCGCCGGGCGAAAGCGACGGCGGCGGCCCCGTCGTCATCGTTCGCGGCAAGACGGTCAGCGGCGACTTCAAGGTCGCCCGCGCCGCGTGACGGAGCCGGGGGCGACCGACCTGACTACGCGGACAGCTTCTCCCGCAGTAGCCGGTTGACCACGGCCGGGTCGGCCTTGCCCTGCGTCTCGCGCATCACCTGGCCGACGAGGAAGCCGAGCACGCCCTCCTTGCCGCCCCGGTAGGTCTCGACCTGTTGCGGGTTGGCGGCGAGCACGGCGTCGATCACCGGGCCCAGCGCGGACTCGTCGCTGACCGCGGTCTGGGCGAGGAACTCTGCTGCGTCGATCGGCCGCTCCGCCGCGGCCGCGAAGGCGGCGTTCAGGGCCTCTCGCGTCAGGTTCCCGGCGCGGACGACCTCGGCGAGCGGCGCCGCGTTCTCCCGGCGCAACGTCCTGCCGGCGAGCTGGTTCATCGACACGGTCGCCGCGGTGTCGAGCTCGAGCCCGGCGCCGACGAGGAGGAGCGCGTTCGCCTCGTTCCCGGTCATCACGAGCTCGTCGGCCCGCTCGAAGCCGATCTCGGCGGCGTAGCGGGCGATGCGCGCCCCCGGCGGCTCCGGCAGCTCGGCGCGCAGCCGCTCCACGAGCTCCGCCGGCGGCTCGACCGGCACGAGGTCCGGCTCCGGGAAGTAGCGGTAGTCGTCCGCCTCCTCCTTCGAGCGGTGCACCGTCAGCCGGTCGGTGTCGGCGTCGTAGTCGAACGTCGACTGCTCGACCTGCTCCCCCGCCTCGTGCGCGGCGATCTGCTGGCGTACCGCCGCCTCGATCGCACGGCCGATGAACGTGAACGAGTTCATGTTCTTGATCTCCCAGCGCGGGCGGTAGCCCTCCTCCCCGCGCTCGCGCACGGAGACGTTCACGTCGGCGCGCAGCGTGCCCTTCTCCATCTCCGCGTCCGAGATCCCGAGCTCGACGATCGTCTGCCGGAGCAGGCGCAGGTAGCGCAACGCCGCCTCGGACGAGCGCAGGTCGGGCTCGCCGACGATCTCGAGCAGCGGCGTACCGCCGCGGTTGAAGTCGACAAGGCTGTAGTCGGCGCCGACGGAACGGCCGGTTGCGCCGCCGGCGTGCACCGTCTTCGCCGCGTCCTCCTCGAGATGGGCGCGCACGATCCCGACGCGCTCCTCGCCGCCGGCCGTCGGCACGACGAGCGCGCCGGGCCCGCACAGCGGCGCCTCGTACTGGCTGATCTGGTAGCCCTTCGGCAGGTCGGGATAGAAGTAGTTCTTGCGCGCGAACACGGAGTGCGCGGCGATCTCGCAGCCGAGCGCGAGGCCGAGCTTGATCGTGAACTCGATCGCGCGCTCGTTCGCCACCGGCAGCGCGCCGGGATGCGCCAGGCAGACCGGGCAGGTGTGCGTGTTCTCGGCGGCGCCGTACTCGAGCTCGCAGCGGCAGAACATCTTCGTCCGCGTCTTCAGGTGCGCGTGCACCTCGAGGCCGATGACGGGCTCCCACTCACTCATGGGCGAGCCGCTCTTTCGCCGCGCGCAGCGCCGCCTCGATGTCCTCGTTGACCTCGACCATGTCGATCCAGGTTTCGAGCGCGGGCGGCAGGCGGCGCACGAGCCAGAGCTCGCGCTCGCCCGCCTCGAGCGTCAGCTTCACGTCGCCGACGAGCACGGCGCGCGACCCGTCGAGCACGCGCGGCTGCACGCCGAAGACGCGCTCCACGGCGGGCACGAAGTCGGCGGCCGGATCTTCGAAGCGCATCGTCATCCCGCCAGCCTCGTCGGCACCGGGTCGAAGCCGAGCGCGAGCTCGAGCGCGCGACCGGCGCGGAAGAGCGCGTTCTCGGAGAACTGCGGACCGATCAGCTGCAGACCGACCGGCAGCCCCTCGGACAGCCCGCACGGCACGTTGAGGCCCGGCAGTCCGGCCAGGCAGGACGGGATCGTCATCAGGTCGCAGGCGTACATCGCAAGCGGGTTCTCCGTGCGCGAGCCGAGCTTGAACGCGACCGTCGGCGACGTCGGCGAGACGAGCACGTCGAAGCGCTCGAAGACCTCGGCGTGCTCGCGCGCGAGCAGCGTGCGCACCTTCTGCGCCTGCCCGTAGAACGCGTCGTAGTAGCCGGCGGAGAGCGCGTACGTGCCGACCATGATCCGGCGCTTCGGCTCGTCGCCGAACCCCTCGTCGCGCGTCCGCTCGTACATCGCGAGCCGGTCGCCCCCGCCGCCCGAGCGGTAGCCGAAGCGAACGCCGTCGTAGCGGGCGAGATTCGACGACGCCTCGGCGGGCGCGATCAGGTAGTAGCAGGGCATCCCGTACTCGACCGAGTGCGGCAGCGAGCACTCCCCCACCTCGGCGCCGAGCGTGCGGCACAGCTCGATCGCGCGCTGCACCGCGTCGCGCACGCCGGGCTCGATCGCCTCGTGCTCGTTGAGCTCGCGCGGGACACCGACGCGCAGCCCCTTCAGGTCGTCGCCCTCGGGGAGCACGACCGGGGCCGGCAGCTCGACCGTCGTCGAGTCGTGCGGGTCGCGGCCGGCGATGATCGAGTACAGGAGCGCGCAGTCGCGGACGTTTCTCGCCACCGGCCCGATCTGGTCGAGGCTCGACGCGAAGGCGATGGCGCCGTAGCGGGAGACGGTGCCGTACGTCGGGCGCAGGCCGACGTTGCCGCAGAGCGCGGCCGGCTGCTTGATCGAGCCGCCCGTGTCGGAGCCGAGCGCCCACGGCGCCAGGCCGGCGGCCACGGCCGCGGCCGAGCCTCCCCCCGAGCCGCCCGGAACCCGCTCCGGGTCCCACGGGTTGCGGGTCGGGCCGTAGGCCGAGTTCTCGGTGGACGAGCCCATCGCGAACTCGTCCGTGTTCGTCTTGCCGAGGATCTTCAGGCCCTGCGCCTTGCAGCGCTCGATCACGGTCGCGTCGTAGACGGGCACGTACCCCTCGAGGATCCGCGAGCCGGCGGTGGTCGGGATGCCGCGCGTCCCGATCACGTCCTTGATCGCGATCGGGACGCCCTCGCCGCCGGGGTCGTCGCATACGTGCAGGTAGGCGTGCAGCTCGGGGTTGCGCTCGTCGATCGCCTGCCGGTAGGCGGCGAAGAGCTCGGCGCCGGTCACCTCGCGCTCACGTATGAGCCTCGTCGCCTCTTCGGCCGAGAGTCGGAGGGTGTCGATCACGACGACCCGCCCGGCGGAACCTTGAAGTAGTCGCCCTCGCGCTCGGGTGCGTTCGCGAGCGCCTCGTCGACCGGCAGGCACGGCTGCGGCTCGTCGGCGCCCCAGACGTTGACGACGTCGAGGGGGTGCGACGTAGGCGGCACGCCGGTCAGGTCGAGCTCGGCGACCTTCCCCACGGCGGCGAGGATGTCGTTCAGCTGGGCGCCGAGCCGGTCGACCTCGTCGTCGCGCAGCTCGAGCCGCGCGAGCCGCGCCACATGGAGAAGCTGTTCACGGGAGATGTTCGCCACTCGCTGGATCCTTCCAGAAACGGAAGAGGCCCCTGTCGGGGCCTCTTGATTGTTCTCCGGTGCCAGGTTTAAACCTGGCACCGGCGCAACTCGATTTTCCGACAGTTCTCTAGATGGCCTGGACGTTCGCGGCTTGCGCGCCCTTCGGGCCCTGCACAACCTCGAACGACACGCGCTGGCCTTCGGTCAGCGACTTGTAGCCGTCCATGCCGATCGCCGAGAAGTGGACGAAGACGTCATCGCCACCTTCACGCTCGATGAAGCCGTACCCCTTCTCGTTCGAGAACCACTTAACGGTGCCCTCTGCCAACGGATCCTCCTAAAGCACAAACAACGACGACTCGGGCACCGAGCCGCCGACCGATAGTGGAGCAGGCCGAGTCTAGAACTCAGCCGGAGGGCTTGGCAATAGCCAAACGGCGCGCCCGTGCGGCGGTCACTGTGTTCTGGAGGACCATCGCGATCGTCATCGGGCCGACGCCGCCCGGCACCGGCGTGATGAACGAGGCGCGGTCGGCGGCGGCGGGGTCGACGTCGCCGAAGAGCCCGTCGTCGGTGCGGTTCATGCCGACGTCGATCACGACGGCGCCCGGCTTGACCATCTCGGGGGTGATCACGTGCAGGCGGCCGACCGCGGCCACCAGCACGTCGGCTTCGAGCGTGTGCCGCCCGAGATCCTGCGTGCGCGAGTGGCAGATGGTGACCGTCGCGTGCTCCCGCAGGAGCAGCTGGGCCATCGGCTTGCCGACGATGTTCGAGCGCCCGACGACGACCGCGTTCGCGCCCTTCAGCGCGACCTCGTACTCGTGGAGCATCCGCATGACGCCGAGCGGCGTCGCGGGGACGAGCCGCGGGCGGCCGAGCGCGAGCTCGCCGGCGTTGAAGGGATGGAGGCCGTCGATGTCCTTCGCCGGGCTGATCGCCTCGAGCACGTTGTTCTCCTCGATGTGGTCCGGCAGCGGCAGCTGGACCAGGAGGCCGTCGACCGCGTCGTCGGCGTTCAGGCCGGCGAGCACCTCGAGCAGCTCCGCCTCGCCCGTCGAGGCCGGGAGCCGGATGTCGTGCGGCTCGAAGCCGGCGGCAGCGGCAGCCTTCTGCTTCAGGCGGATGTAGACGTCGGAGGCGGGATCGTCGCCGACGAGGACGGTGGTCAGCCCGACGTGGCCGAGCTCGGCGACCGCCGCCGCGACCTCCTCCCGCACCTTCGCCGCCAGAGCCTTGCCGTCGATGAGCGTCGCGGTCATCGACCTGAGGTTAGTCCAGAATGCTCCCGTGCCGACGGAGAGGCGACTGCCGAGGAAGAACGACCCCGCCTCGATCGCGGCGCGCCGCCGGGCGCTCGGCCTGAACGGCGACGTCGACCTCGCGCCGTATGCGAAGGCGGCCGAGTCCGTCACCGGCACGGCGGTCATCCCGGTCTCCGTCGCGCAGATCCACGTCTCGCTCGGCTCCTACGAGCTCTCGGAGGACGGCGACGTCGTCGAGACCGGCCGCGCCGAGGAGGACGTCGTCGTGCCGCTCGCGCACACGGAGGGCGGGCTGACGGCGTCGCTCCAGCGCGGCGCGAAGGCGGTCGCCGAGTCGGGCGGCTTCCGGACGCACGTCGTCGCCGACCGGATCACACGCGCGTCGTGCTTCGTCTGCCGCGACGCCGGCGACGCGCTCACGCTCGCGCACTGGGTCGAGGCCCGCGTCGGCGAGATGCGCGAATGGCTGCGGACGGCGGACATCCCCGAGCTCTCGAAGCACGCCGTTCTCCGTGAGGCGAAGACGCACGTCGTCGGGCCGATGTGCCACGTGCTCTGGCGCTTCACGACCGGCGACGCGGTCGGGCCGAACATGATGACCCGCAACGCGTACGCGCTGAACATGGCGTTCGTGTCCCCGAATGCGCCGGTCGCGATCGAGCGCGTCGCGCTCGAGGCGAACATGGGCGGCGACAAGAAGCCGTCGTACGAGTACTTCCAGTCCGGCCACGGCAAGACCGTGATCGCGGAGGCGACGCTGACCGACGAGGCGATCCGGCGCGTGCTGCGCACGACCGCGGAAGATCTCGAAGAGCTCGCCTGGGCGGGCACGCACGGCGCGGTCGCGTCGGGAATGCAGTCGGTCGCGTTCACGCCGGCGTCCGCCGTGGCCGCGGTGTTCGCGGCGACCGGCCAGGACCTCGGCATGGTCGGCACGAGCTCGATGGCGCACGGCACCGGCCGCCGGGTCGACGGCGGCCTGCACGTCTCCATCCGCTTCCCCGGCCTCGAGGTCGGCACTGTCGGCGGCGGCACCACGCTCCCGACGGCGCACGAATGGCTCGCGCTGATGGGCTGCGACGGCGCCGGCAAGGTGTACCGCTTCGCGCAGATCGTCGCGGCGGCGGCCCTCGCCCTGGAGATCTCAGCCTCCGCAGCGATGGCGACCGCCGGCTCCGAGAACTTCTTCCGCGCCCACTTCGAGCGCGGCGGGCTGCGCTAGGCGGTTCGAACGTCCGCGACCTGGTCGCGACGTAGTCGCGACCAGGTCGCAGTCGTTGGCTTCAGAACGGCAGCGCGACGTCAGACACGTCGAGCCCCAGGCTCTTGGCAAGCCGCACCCCGTGGTTCAGCTCCGTCTTGAGGCGCTCCTTGTCCCGCGCTTCCATCAGCGTGCCGATCATCTCGCGCGCCTTCGGCCGCCACAGGGCGTGCTGCGCGAACTCCGGCAGCATCCGGTTCGCCGCGTCGATCAGCTGCCCCTTGACGCTCTTCGGAGCCCGCTCCAGCAGGATCCGCTCGTAGGCCATGCCGGAGCCGTGGTGGATGCCGTCGTCGACCGCGAGCCGGTTGCAGACGTCCTCGAGGATCGTGCCCCGCGACGAGCGGGCGATCAGCCGGAAGCGCGGGATGATCAGGCGCTCGAAGAAGACCTGCATGAGAAAGACCTTCTCCTCGAGCGTGTCCGCCTCGAGGAACATCCGCCCGAGCCGGTCGAGGTGCGGGTCGCGCTCGCCCTCGCCGCCGACCTGGCCGATCAGCTTCAACCACGCCTCGGTGTGCCGCGACTCGTCCTGCACCATCGTCGAGTAGTAGAGGCGCGCCTCGGGATCCGGCGCGGCGTTCAGGAGCTGGGCTGCCATCTCGCAGGCGATGATGTCCGCCTGCAGCTGCTGCATCACGACGGAGCGCCAGACGTCGCGCCGCCGCGCCTGCCGCTCAGGCGAGCCCTTCCCCTCCGGGACGGGCGGGAGCTCGCCCCACGGCACGTCGCGCACCTGCCACTCCTGGTGCTTCGCCAGCTCGTAGAAGCGGAGGACGCCGGCGAAGCGGGCGCGGTCCTCGGCCTCCGGCCGCTCGGCAACGGGCTCGGCGCTCATCCGGGGGACCTTACGCCGCGACAGTACGATCCCGCGCGATGATCGCGCTCGTCTTCTCCTACGAAGTCCGCATCCACGACGAGTTCGAGCGGGTCTACGGCTCCGACGGCGAGTGGGCCCAGTTCTTCAAGCAGGGCCCCGGCTACATCGGCACGGAGCTGCTCCGCGACGTCGAGAACCCCGGCCGCTACTTCGTCATCGACCGCTGGGAGTCGGCCGACGCCTACAACGCCTTCGCCGCCGAGCACCGCGACGAGTACATGCGCCGCGTCGACGACACGCGCCTCCACTACGACGTGGAACTCCGGTTCGGCACGTTCGAGACGGTCTGGCACGACAGGCCGTAAAGGTCGGCCCGCCCTCAGCCGATACCCGTTGTGGGAAACCGGTCCCACGGCCCGGGGGATGCCGCCATGTTCAAAGGAGTCGTCGTCGCCGCCGTTCTCATCGCCGCCTTGATGGTGGGGATCAGGAACGGCTACATCCTCCGCACCGCGGGCCTCGCCGGCTCGTGCGCACTCGTCCAGAGGCTCGCCGACGGGTCGCAGCTGGTGACGTGTCAGAAGGGGAAGATCGGGGGCCGGCCCGACCTGTCGCGGCGCAACTGCACGAGCTCCGGCGTCACCGGCACGTCCGAGTCGTGGAAGTGCCCGGCCGACCTCGTCGACTTCGATCCCTAGCAGATCCGCGGGAGCGGGTCGCCGACGAGCATGTCGACGATCCGGCTGCCGCCGAACGGCGTGTCGACGAGGACGAGGGGAAGATCGTCCGCGCGGACCTCGCCGATCAGCGCCGCACCCGCTCCCAGCGGGAACGCACGCAGCAGGGCCAGCGCCCGGTCGGCGGCCTCCGCTGCGACCACGGCCACGAGCTTCCCTTCGTTCGCGACGTAGAGCGGGTCGATCCCGAGGATCTCGCAGGCGGCCCGGACGTCCTCGCGCACCGGAATCGCCTCCTCCTGGAGCACGACCGTCGCCCCCGCCCCGGCCGACAGCTCGTTCAGCGTCGTCGCCAGCCCGCCCCGGGTCGGGTCGCGCATCCAGCGCAGCTCCGGCCCCAGCGCGCAGAGCGCCCCGGCCAGCTCGTGCAGCGGAGCGGTGTCGCTCACGACGTCCAGCTCCAGCTCGAGGTTGCCCCGCGCGAACATGACGGCGATCCCGTGCTCGGCGATGCCACCGGAGACGAGCACCCTGTCGCCCGGCTGGACGCGCTTCGCGTCCAGCTCGACCCGCGGGTCGAGCAAACCGATCCCGGCGGTCGTCACGTAGAGACCGTCGGCAGCGCCGCGCTCGACGACCTTCGTGTCGCCGGCCGCCACGGAGACCAAGGCGTCGTGCGCGGCGCGCGCCATCGAAGCGGCGATCGCCCGCAGCTCCTCGATCGGAAAGCCCTCCTCGATCACGAAGCCGGCGGTGAGCGCGAGCGGCGTCGCGCCCGAGACGGCGAGATCGTTGACCGTTCCGTTCACCGCGAGCTCGCCGATGTCGCCGCCGGGAAACCGCAGCGGCCGCACGACGTACGAGTCGGTCGTGAACGCGAGCCGCGTGCCGTTCACGGAGACGAGCGCGGCGTCCCCGAGCGGCTCGAGCATGGGGTTGCGAAGCTCGGGGAGGAACAGCTCTTCGACGAGCCTGCGCGACGCCTTGCCGCCGGCGCCGTCAGCCAGCGTGACGACGGCGTCGCTCACGCGTGAACCTTCTCATGGGGCCGGTGCCGTCCGTACGCGTAGTACGCGGCGCAGGCGCCCTCGCTCGAGACCATGCACGTGCCGAGCGGCTGCTCGGGCGTGCACGCCGTCCCGAAGACGGTGCACTCGTAGGGCTTCGCCAGGCCGCGCAGCACGTCGCCGCAGCGGCACGCCTTCGGGTCCTCGATCCGCGTCCCCGGAACCTCGAATCGCCTCTCGGCGTCCCAGTAGGCGAAGGCGTCGGCGATCCGCAGGCCGCTGTGCGGGATCGAGCCGAGCCCGCGCCACTCGAACTCGTCGCGCACGGTGAACACCTCGTCGAGGACTGCGAGCGCTGCCGGATTCCCCTCCGAGCGGACGACGCGGCCGTACTCGTTCTCGACCGCGGCGCGCCCGTCGCGCAGCTGGCGCAGGAGCATCGCCACCGCCTGGAGGATGTCGGTCGGCTCGAACCCGGCGACGACGACGGGGCGGTGATACTCGCTGCAGACGAAGTCGTAGGGACGCGTGCCGATCACGGTGGACACGTGGCCCGGGCCGACGAAGCCGTCGATGTCGGTCTCCGGCGAGTCGAGGATGGCGCGCAGCGCAGGCCCGATCAGCACGTGGTTGCAGAAGACGGAGAAGTTCGGGACGTGCTCGCGGCGGGCGTGCAGGAGCGTGAGCGCGATCGCGGGTGCGGTCGTCTCGAAGCCGACGCCGAAGAAGACGACCTCCCGCTCCGGCTCTGCGACGGCGAGCGCGAGCGCGTCGAGCGGCGAGTAGACGATCCGCACGTCGGCGCCGCGGGCCTTCGCCTCGAGCAGCGAGCGCCGCCTGCCGCCCGGTACGCGCAGCATGTCGCCGAAGCTCGCGAGCGTCACCTCCGGCCGTTCCGCGAGCGAGATGGCGTCGTCGACGCGGCCCATCGGGATCACGCAGACGGGACAGCCCGGCCCGTGCACGAGCTCGACCTCGGGCGGCAGCAGGGCGTCGAGCCCGTGCCGGTAGATCGCGTGCGTGTGCCCGCCGCAGACCTCCATCAGCTTCACGTGCGACCCGGGCACGACGAGCGTGCTCAGCTCGGCTGCGATCGCCTTCGCCGCGCGGCCGTCGCGGTACTCGTCGACGTACTTCATACCGCGAGCTCCGCGGCGATTGCCTCGCCGAGCAGGTCGAGCGTCGCCTTCGCCTCGTCCTCGTCGATCGTCGCGAGCGCGAAGCCGACGTGGATGAGCACCCAGTCGCCGGGCTCGGCCTCCGGGGTGAAGACGACGCTGACCGTGCGCCGCACGCCGGTGAAGTCGACCCTCGCCTGCCCGTCGTCGAGCAGCTCGATGATCTGTCCGGGTACTGCTAGGCACATGTGAGCCTCCTTGCCGCCACGGCCGCCTGGCCGTAGCTGATTCCGCCGTCGTTGGGCGGGACGAGCCGGTGCTCGAGCACGCGCAGGCCGTGCGCCTGCAGGCGCTCGCGCGTGGAGGCTGCGAGCCGCTGGTTCTGGAACGAGCCGCCGGAGAGGACGACCGTCCGGCACGTGCCGGAGTGCGCGTACGCGACGGCGGCCGACGAGGCGGCGACGGTCTCGTGGAAGGCGGCTGCGATCTGCTCGCGCGGCCGGCCCGCTGCGAGGTCGCCGGCGGCGCGGAGGACGAGCGCCGTCGTGTCGCCGAAGCGCCACGGCCAGGGCTCGGCCGGGGTGAGGCCGGCGAGCAGCTCGAGCTCGATCGCCGCCTGCCCCTCGTAGCTGACGCGGTCGCGGACGCCGAGCAAGGCCGCGACGGCGTCGAACAGGCGTCCCATTCCCGAGGAGAGCGGCGCGTTCACGGCCAGGCTCGCCCGGACCGCCTGCCAGGCCGGCCACGGCACGTCGAGCCCGGCGCGCTCGAGGTGCATCGCCGCCATCCGCCACGGCTCCCGCACCGCCACCTCGCCGCCCGGAAGCGGCACGGGGTCGAGCCAGGCGAGCCGCTCGAACGAGTCGAGGTCGGCGCGGAGCAGCTCGCCGCCCCAGAGCGTCCCGTCGGTGCCGTAACCGGTGCCGTCGAAGACGAGGGCGAGCGCAGGCCCCTCCTCGCCGTGCTCGGCCAGGCACGCGGCGGCGTGCGCGTGGTGATGCTGCACCTCGACGAGCGGCAGCCCTTGCTCGTGCGCCCACTTCGTCGAGAGGTACTCGGGGTGGAGATCGCAGGCGACCGCCGCCGGCTCGACCGCGAGCATCTCGAGGTAGAGCTCGAGATCGGTGCGAAAGGCTCTGTAGGCGAGCTCGGAGTCGAGGTCGCCGAGATGGGCGGAGAGGAACGCCTCTGCGTCGCGCGCGACGCAGAAGGTGCTCTTCAGCTCGCCGCCCGCGGCGACGAGCGGAACGGGTGCGGCGACCGGCAGCGGCAGCGACGACGGCGCGTAGCCGCGGGAGCGGCGCAGCACGGCGCCCTGCCGGACGACGGAGTCCTCGCAGCGGCGGTGGATCGGGCGGTCGTTGCCGAGGAACGCATCGGCGATGCCGCCGAGGCGCCGGCGCGCCTCGTCGTCGTCGAAGGCGATCGGCTCGTCGCTGAGGTTGCCGCTCGTGAGGACGAAGGGAAGCTGCAGGTCGTGCCAGAGCAGGTGGTGCAGCGGCGTGTACGGGAGCAGCACGCCGAGCCACGGCGAGCCGGGCGCGACCGAGTCCGCAACCGGTGCATCCGGCAGCCGCCGCATGAGCACGATCGGCCGGGCGGGCGACTCCAGCAGCACGCGCTCCTGGGGCTCGACACGGCAGAGTGCGTCCGGGTCGCCGGTCATGAGTGCCAGCGGCTTCTGCTCGCGGTGCTTGCGCCCGCGCAGCCGCGCGACCGCGTTCTCGTCGCCGGCGTTGCAGGCGAGGTGGTAGCCGCCGAGGCCCTTCACCGCGAGGATGCCGCCGGCGCGCAGGCATGCGACCGCCTCCTCGAGCGGCATCGACAGGCGCGGGCCGCATACCGGGCAGGCGATCGGCTCCGCGTGGAAGCGGCGGTCGGCCGGGTCCTCGTACTCGCGCCGGCAATCCGCGCACAGCTCGAACGACGCCATGGTCGTGCGCGCGCGGTCGTACGGCACCGAGCGGACGATCGTGAGACGCGGCCCGCACTGCGTGCAGTTCAGAAACGGATAGCGGTAGCGGCGGTCGGCCGGGTCGAACAGCTCGTGCAGGCAGTCCTCGCAGGTGGCGGTGTCGGGCGGAATGACCGCCGCCGCGGACACCGCGTCCCCCCGGCTGATCCGGATCTCGAACTCCATCCCGCCGCGCGGCTCGATCCGCTCGACGACGAGCGAGTCCACGCGCGCCAGAGCCGGCGCGCTCTCGACGAGGGCGGCCGCGAACGCGTCGAGCGCAGCCGGGGCGCCCTCCGCTTCGATCACGACACCCTCGCCGTCGTTGAGGACGAAGCCGGGCAGACCGTGAACGTGCGCGAGCCTGTGGACGAAGGGCCGGAACCCGACGCCCTGCACGACTCCGCGCGCCCGGAGGCGGCGACGCTCCACCGAAGCAACGTTCACGTACCAAGCGTGACGAACCGCCTGGGCCGTCACATCGGCGGAACCCCGGGGGTCCACGCGGAAAAGCCGCAGCCCGATCCGGCCGACCACCGATGCCGCTGCGCGACCCACGGTCGAGTGTTGTGAGTGGAAGGAGGGCCCGTGCCAACACAGGCCACACCCGAGGCTGTCACGCTGGCTGCCGCGGAACTCGATTCGCTGTTCGGCGCCTTGCGCAAGCGCGGTTACCGGGTCGTCGGCCCGACGGTGCGCGACGGCGCGATCGTGTACGCCGAGCTCGCAGCCGCCGCTTCCCTTCCTGCCGGCTGGACAGACGAGCAGGCCCCTGCGTCGTACCGGCTCGCCCGCCGCGACGACGAGGCCGTCTTCGGCTACGCCGTCGGCCCGCACTCCTGGAAGGCCGAGCTGCTGCCGCCGAAGGTTCGCCTCTGGCAGGCCCGCAAGCAGAACGGCGGCTTCGCGGTCGACGAGGAGCCGTCGGCAGCGCCGACGGCCTTCATCGGCGTCCGCCCCTGCGAGCTGGCCGCGATCGCGATCCAGGACCGCGTCTTCGTCCACGGAGAGCACCAGGACCGCGACTACGCCGCGCGGCGCGCCGACGTCTTCCTCGTGGCGGCGGACTGCGGCGACCCCTCCGAGCTCTGCTTCTGCACGTCAGTCGGCGGCGGCCCCGAAGCGCGAGAGGGATTCGACCTCGCGCTGACGGAACTCCTGGAGGGCGAGCATCGCTTCCTTATCCGAGCCGGCTCTCCAGCGGGTGAAGCCGTTCTGGCCGACCTGCCGGTCCATCCCGCAACCGCCCCCGACCAAGACGCAGCCGCTGCGGTAGTCGCGCGTGCAGCGCGCGACATGGAGGGCCGCTTCGATTCGAGCGACCTCCACGACCTCCTCCTGCGCAACCTCGACGCGAAGCGCTGGGACCAGGTCGCCGAGCGATGTCTCTCCTGCGGCAACTGCACGCTCGTCTGCCCCACCTGTTTCTGCACGCACGTCGAGGACACGTCCGCGCTGGACGGCGCGACCGCCGAGCGCACACGCGTCTGGGACACGTGCTTCTCCCTCCAGTACGCCGAGATGCACGGCGGCAACACGCGTCCGACGACACGAGCCCGCTACCGCCAGTGGCTGACGCACAAGCTCGCCACCTGGGAGGACCAGTTCGGCTCGTCCGGCTGTGTCGGCTGCGGACGCTGCATCGCCTGGTGTCCCGTCGGGATCGACATCCGCGAAGAGGTGCGGGCCATCCGCGCCGAGGAGAAGACCCATGCGCACGCTTGACGCCTTGATCGTCGAGAGCCCCGTGTTCAAAGGGCTCGACCAGGAGCAGCTCGAGCTCGTCGCGGGCTGCGGCTCGAACGTCGTCTTCGCCGCCGGAGAGCGGCTGTTCCGCGAAGGCGACCAGGCGGACACGTTCTTCCTCGTCCGCCATGGGCTCGTCGCGCTCGACACCGACGTGCCGAACCGCGAAGACGTGACCGTCGAGACCATCGGTCCCGGCGAGATCGTCGGCTGGTCGTGGCTGCTCGAGCCCTACCGCTGGCACTTCACCGGCCGCGCGGTCGAGCTCGTCCGCGCCGTGCAGTTCGACGGCGTCTGCCTCCGCAAGAAATGCGAGGAGGACCCGGTGCTCGGGTACGACCTCCTCTCGCGCTTCGCCCAGGTTCTCGTCAACCGCCTCCAGGCCACGCGCCTGCAGCTGATGGACGTGTATGGCCGCGGCAACAGCTGAGACCGCCGCCGCCGTGCGTGGCTCCATGACGCCGCTGTCCTACCGGGTCGTCGGCAAGCGCCGTGAGAACCACGACAACTGGACGCTCGAGCTCGAGCCGGTCGCCGACGCGATCGACAAGATCGGCCCGGGCCAGTTCAACATGCTCTACGCGTTCGGTGTCGGCGAGGTCCCGATCTCCACGAGCGGCGACGTCGAGAAGACCGGCACGACGCTCGTGCACACGATCCGCGCGGTCGGCTCGGTGACGAACGCGCTCTGCGCGGCTCGACCCGGCGACGTGCTCGGCGTGCGCGGCCCCTTCGGCAACCAGTGGCCGCTCGACGCTGCAGTCGGCAAGGACCTGCTGATCGTCGCCGGCGGCGTCGGGCTCGCTCCGCTTCGGCCGGCCTTCTACCACGCACTCGCGCACCGCAAGGAGTTCGGCGAGGTGACGCTGCTCTACGGCGGGCGCACGCCGGAGGACCTGCTCTTCCGCCGCGAGCTCGAGCGCTGGCGGGCGCGGCTCGACGCGAACGTCGCCGTCACGGTCGACGCCGCGACAACCGAGTGGAGCGGCCGCGTCGGCGTCGTCCCGAAGCTCATCCCGAGCGCGCGCTTCGATCCCGAGGACACGGTCGCGTTCGTCTGCGGGCCCGAGATCATGATGCGGTTCACCGCTCTGCCGCTCGTCGACGCGGGCATCCCGGCCGAGAGGATCTACCTCTCGATGGAGCGGACGATGCGCTGCGGAATCGGCCTGTGCGGCCATTGCCAGTGCGGGCCGACGATCATCTGCCGCGACGGCGCGGTCTACACCTGGGAGTACCTGGAGAAGTGGATGGGGGTGCCGCAGCTGTGAGCGCAACGAACGGGCACGGTGGCAAGCACAAGGTGCTGAACGGCAGCCGGCCCCGCCTTGCCGTGTGGAAGTTCTCCTCCTGCGACGGCTGCCAGCTCTCGCTGCTCGACTGCGAGGACGAGCTGCTCGCGGTCACCGACGCGGTCGAGATCGCGTACTTCCTCGAGGCGACGAGCGCGACGGCGAAGGGCCCGTACGACCTGACGCTCGTCGAGGGCTCGATCACGACGCCGCACGACGCCGAGCGGATCCACGAGATCCGGCGCGCCTCCAAGTTCCTCGTCACGATCGGTGCGTGCGCGACGAGCGGCGGGATCCAAGCGCTGCGCAACTTCGGCAACCTGCCCGACTTCATCTCCGCCGTGTACGCGCACCCCGAGTTCATCTCGACGCTGCGGACGTCGACGGCGATCGCCGACCACGTGAAGGTCGACTTCGAGCTTCAGGGCTGTCCGATCAACAAGGCGCAGCTGCTCGAGGTCGTCGGCGCGTTCCTCGCCGGCAGGCGCCCGAACGTCCCGGCCTACAGCGTCTGCGTCGAGTGCAAGCGCGCCGGCATCCCATGCGTCATGGTCGCCAAGGGCGTCCCGTGCCTCGGCCCTGTGACCCACGCCGGCTGCGGCGCCCTCTGCCCGCTCTACGCGCGCGGCTGCTTCGCGTGCTTCGGGCCGAAGGAGCAGGCCAACACCGAGGCGCTCGCCGCGCACTGGGACGAGCTCGGAGCCAGCCGCGAGCAGCTGCTGCACGCATTCCGCGGCATCGCAGGCAATACACCCGAGTTCCGGCGGCAGGCGACCTTCCATGAGTGACACGACGACGAAGACGAGGACGATCCGCACCGACTACCTCGCCCGTGTCGAGGGTGAGGGCGGGATGCGCGTGCGCATGCGCGGCAACAAGGTCGTCGACGTCCAGCTGAAGATCTACGAGCCGCCCCGCTTCTTCGAGGCGTTCCTGCGCGGCCGGCAGTTCACCGAGGCGCCGGACATCACCGCCCGCATCTGCGGGATCTGCCCGGTCGCCTACCAGATGGCCGCCTGCCTGGCGATGGAATCGCTCTCCGAGGTCGAGGTGAGCGGCCAGCTGCGCGCGTTGCGGCGGCTCCTCTACTGCGGCGAGTGGATCGAGTCGCACACGCTGCACATCTTCATGCTCCACGCGCCCGACTTCCTAGGCGTTCCGAGCGCGGTCGAGCTCGCCAAGATCAACCCGGAGCTCGTCGAGATGGCGCTGCGCCTCAAGAAGATCGGCAACGAGGTCATGCGCGTCGTCGGCGGCCGCGAGGTGCACCCGATCAACGTGAAGGTCGGCGGCTGGTACAAGACGCCGACGCGCGCCCAGCTCGACGCCATGGTCCCCGATCTCGAGTGGGCGAAGGCGTCGGCGATCGCGACGGTGGGCGTCGTGGCCGGGCTCGACTTCCCCGAGCTCGAGCAGGACTACGAGTTCGTCGCGCTCGACGCCGACGGCGAGTATCCGATCGACCGGGGCGGCCGGCTCATCTCGAACCGCGGCCTCGACATTCCCATCTCCGAGTTCTACGACAACGTCGTCGAGGAACACGTCGAGCACTCCAACGCATTGCACGCGCGTCTGCGCGAGCGCGGCTCCTACCTCGTCGGCCCCCTTGCACGCTACGCGCTGCATCGCGGGTTGCTCTCCCCCGACGCACTCGCGGCGGCCGACGAGGTAGGGCTCGAACCGATCGTGCACAACCCGTTCCGGTCGATCATCGTGCGTGCCGTCGAGCTCGTACACGCCTGCGACGAGGCCCTGCGCCTGATCGCCGCGTACGAGGAGCCGGCGGCGCCCTCGCTCGCGGTCGTACCGAGGGCGGGCTGGGGCCACGGCGCCAGCGAAGCGCCCCGGGGCACCCTCTACCACCGGTACCGGCTCGGCCCGGACGGCGGCATCCTCGACGCGAAGATCGTGCCCCCCACCTCGCAGAACCAGAGCTCGATCGAAGAGGACCTGTTCACGTTCGTCTCGGCGCACGCCGAGCTCCCCGAGGAGGAGCTCCGCCTACGCTGCGAGCAGGCGATCCGCAACTACGATCCCTGCATCTCCTGCGCGACCCACTTCCTGACTCTCGACATCGATCGCGAATGACGACCTGCGTCGTCGGCGTCGGCAACGAGCTGCGCGGCGATGACGGGGTCGGGCTGGTAGTTGCGCGGGCGCTCGAGGGGACCGTCCCGACGGACGTCCGGGTGCTGGAGTGCGAAGGCGAGCCGGTTGCGCTGCTCTCGGCCTGGGAGGACTGCGACCGTACGATCGTGATCGACGCGACGCAGTCGGGCGCTCCGGCGGGCACGATCCGCCGGATTGCCGCCCATGACGGGCCGCTGCCGCCGGAGCTGAGCCGCTCGTCCACGCACCTGCTCGGGGTCGCCGAGGCGGTCGAGCTGGCGCGCGCGCTCGGCCGGCTGCCCGGTCGCGCGATCGTCTACGGGATCGAGGGCGAGGGGTTCGACACCGGCTCGGAGATCTCCGAGGCGTGCTCGACGGCCGCTGTACTCGTCGCTGCCTCCATCCGCCGCGAGCTCGAATCGGGGCGCTGATGCACGAGCGGGCGCTGATGGCCGATCTCGTCCGCGAGATCGAGGCGGTCGCCGAGCGCGAGCACGCGCGCGCGGTCACCTGCGTGCGGGTGCGCATCGGCCCGATGTCGCACATGACGCCGGATCACTTCGTCGAGCACTTCGTCGACGCGACCCTGGGCACGGTCGCCGAGGGAGCGTGCTGCGAGGTCGAGCTGATCGACCCGAAGGACCCGCTCGCGCAGTCGATCGTGCTCGACTCGCTCGACCTCGAGTAACCCCGTTCGAGGGAATCGTCCAGCAGTCCCCTGGAAGGGGGACGCGCCCGGCACGGGCGTCACTACGGTCATGCGAATGCGGCGTCTCTTTCTGGTGCTCTCGGTTCTTGCGCTCTGCGTGCCCGCCTTTGCGCTCGCGGACGGATCGCCGCACGGGCGGTCGCTCGTCGGCGCGCTGACCGCGAATCCGTCGGGGTCGGTGACGGTGGCCTCCGCCACCGCGACGCTCACATGCGCTGTGCCCGACCACGCCGTGACGGCCGTGGCGAAGCTGGCGCTCGGCGGCCGCGTCAAGATCACGTGCCACGCGGACGGCGGCAGCCTCACGCTGGTCAAGTTCAGCCGGGTTGCCGGGCACGGCGACGGGACGACCGCGACCCACGGCGACGGCTCGACGACGCCGACGCCACCGCCGACCACGCCACCGCCGACCACGCCAGCGCCGACCACGCCACCGCCGACGAC
>Ga0265313_10001281_pt1 | contig 23796 bp, 27 predicted proteins | sample 4123metaG_FD_203122 | JGI IMG/M metagenome (GOLD analysis project Ga0265313, IMG submission 203122) | Rhizosphere microbial communities from Carex aquatilis grown in University of Washington, Seatle, WA, United States - 4-1-23 metaG | ecosystem: Host-associated > Plants > Roots > Rhizosphere >...
GACCAATCTCTACCAGTTCGTTCGCCAACTCGACGCCGATATCGTTTATCCCGAATACGCAGTGCTGAAGGTGACGGGGCGTACCTCTTGCTCATCACCCAACGTCCAGGGCATCCCGCGGGAGGATTGTTTTCGTGAGCTCTTCAAAGCCTCTCCCGGCCATCTCCTGCTGGTCGTCGATTTTTGTTTCATCGAACTGGTGGCGCTCGCCGCCATTTGCCAATGCCGCTTTGGGTTCTCAAAGCTGGCCGACGTGATCCGTGCCGGCAACGATCCACATTGCAACACGGCTGCCATGCTCTTAAAGATGGCCTACGAGGCCTTCCGGAAGCTCAAGCAAAAGCGGTACGAGGAATACAGCCGCTGGCGAGACATGGCCAAGCCGGTCAACTACGGAGTGCCGGTCGGCATGGGCGCCGACAAACTGGTGGATTACGCCCGTACTGCGTTTAGCGTCGAGATGAGTCGCGACGAGGCTGAACAGTTCCATCATCGGCTCGTGACGGAGATCTACCCCGAGCTGCAGTTATACCTTGCCGATACGAGCCTGGACTCGCTCGCAAAGAATCTCCACGTCACGGCGCAGGCCGTCTGTACGGCATTCTACGTGGCGGACAATGACGCTCACATCGTTTCAAGGAGCATCCAGAAGATCGTGGCGGGGCGTCCGCTGAAGTATGACGGAACGTCGTACGACGAGGGGTATGTCCAGCGAGTATGGGATGTTCTCAACGAATTGAATCAGAACGTTGAGCTGCGCCGTGTGATCTCAGCACGTGTCGGTAGCCCGCAGCTTGCCGACCGGCTCTTCTTTGCATCGGTACCAACCCTGACCGGTCGCGTCCGTGCCGGCGTTACATACACATCGGAACGCAACACTCAGTTCCAGGGGCTCGCCGCGGACGGCGCCAAGGTGGCCCTCACCAATCTGATCGCGGAAGGCTATCGCGTCGTCGGGTTCGTCCACGACGAGATCCTCGTGGAATTGCCGGACGAAGGGGGCTACGTCGGCCGGGAAGCCGTTGAGAAGGTCGTGAAGATCATCGTCGATGGCATGAGGGAGGTCGCCTTCGGAGTTCCCGTGACGTGTGAGTACACGGTCACAACCCATTGGTCGAAGAGCGCCAAGTTGATTGGACAAGGCGACAAGATCACCGCATGGAGTCCAAAAGAAAAGAAGAGATAGCGGCCGTAGTCGCTGATCGAAACGGAGCATCACAAACGGGGCTTGTGTTCAATAACTTTACGGAGAAAGCGAGTCATGAAACCACAATCCACAAACCGCAAGATTGCACGTTGGAAGATTTCGAAACTCAAGGACTATCACAAGCAACCCATGTTCGGCGACCTGCCCGAGGCCGAGCTCGACGCTCTGGCCGCCCACATGGAAGCGAACGGCCAACAGGACCCGATCGAGATTTTACCGGATGGCACGATCATCGCCGGCCACCAGCGTGTCCTGGCGGCGAAGAGGCTCGGCTGGAAGGAGATCGACGCCGTCGTCCGCCACGATCTGGCCGAGGCCGGTGAGGCGGCAATCGAGAGTCACTTCATCACGTCGAACTTGCTCAGGAGGCAGCTCACACCGCTGGGAAAGGTACGGTGCATTCAACGGCTGCTGGAGATCGAAACTGAGGATGCTGGCACGCTTGCTTGGGGCACGCGGGAAGAATTGAAGGGCCGCGTTGCGAAGTCGATGAAGTTGGATATTCGAAGTGTGAACCGTTACTTGCTGATACTCAACACGCCAGTCGAACTCCAGAGCGCATTCGACCGCGGTGACATTGGGATCACGGAGGCTGGGGCGGTGTCCTACCTCGCTGATCGGACGAAAGCAGAGATCGCCGGACGGATTGCCGCAGGCGAGAACGCAAAGCAAGTAGTCAGCGGCTACGTGTCGAAACCGGCGAGCCCCCGTACCTATCAGCAGTCATTCGGTCGGCTTCGGCGCGCGATGCACCGCGAGATACCACAGCTTGCCGGAAATGTGAAACAGCTCGACAAGAGGCTGCTTCCCGATGCGCTGCCGCTACTGAAGCAGGTCCGGGAGTTTATCGACGAGGTCATCACGGCCGCCAAGGGAGTGAAGTCTATGGAAGACACGAATGACCTCGTAAAGGCTTTCGAACTTACGCGACGACGCAAATAGGACAGCGTGTCCCAATTGTGGTGACGAGCGTTTGTGAGGTTGCCATTGCAGGCGCAACGACGGTCAACGCAGCCTTCATTTAGACTGGAATGTGTAATCCAAAGCATCCATGTCCCAGCAGCAATGATGCTGGATAGCTCGACGGGAGTCACACACAATATGTCAATGTGACTGCACATGGTGAATACTGCATTATCATGTGATGATGTCTGCGAGTACCGTTGAAGCGCTGATTGGCGCCGGTGAAGTCACGTTTCACTTGTGTTGCGGTGTGCCGCGGGTGTATAATCCACCAGTGTATGGCAGACGTCCTCAAGGACGAGGAGTTGACGATGGATCTAATAGGCATGATGCCTCATAGCCCGTTCCGCATCCCTTCCTGGCGCTATCAACGCGCCACTGACCTCGTTGAGGAGGGCAAACGACTTCGCCCGAAGTTCGACGATGCTTGGGTTGCACGAACTAAGACATTTCTCTCCACCAACAGAGCCACAGAACTCGGCAAACCACGCCGTCACGCTCGGGATGAGGCCCTGGCTGCTGCATTCGCTGTTTTCAACGGTCCGGCGAGCATTCGGGGCAGGCTGGAAGGATACTTGCTGACCGACGCAGCACTGGATCACGTAGCTACTCGGTGCCGGCTCCAGGTCGAGACGATCTCCGCGTTCGAGGCTGTCTTTTTCAGCGTGCGTGGTCACCTTGGCTCACGTGATTGGATCATGACTAAGGTAGTTGGCTTACCATCGCCATCTGCCTATCGCGCGGATCAAACGCTCGTCTGGAAAACGCTGGCGTACTTCGGTGGTTTACAGATCTTCGAGATTGCTCTGGCGGTGACGTGCGACCTACCATTGTTGACACCGTCCGGTGTTCGGCCAGCAGAGGCAGCAGCCTGGGCGGCTACCATGCGATTCCGATGCCGGCTTCTGATCGCGGCTATGACTGCTGAGACGCCGGCCGAATTGACGGGCTTGGTCCAGATCGCGGCCAAGGTGCGAAACGGCTTCGACGAGCGGACGGATATCTTGTCGCTCAATACGGACTTGTTGAATATGTTTGGACCAACAGAAACAAAGGGGCTTTCACAGAAACCAAAGTCGTCGGCGAGGCCGCAGTCGGCCAGCTTGCCGCTCTCGCCCGTCTTCAACCTTGGCCAATACCATGGAAGGTAAGTTCACCATGCAATCGACAAAGCAACCAATGACATCGTCACGAAAGAAGGCGCCGAACTCGTCGGCCGATCCGCTGAATAGCGGCAATGGGGCAGTGGGCGATCCGGGCCGTACCACGAAGTCGAATGCTGACTCAGTGATCCCGGAACCTGTCGCTGCTGCCTCGGCTGATCATACGGCGCCAAGACCGGAGCCGAACTCTAACGGCACCCAGCCGAAGCCTGGTCAGAATGCGGCACGGCAAGCCTTCGAGCAGCGGATCGCGAAAGAGGCGGACGCCATTCGCAACGACTTATTCCCGGCGATCATGGCTAATGCGCTCGGGTTCGATCACGGCGTTGAGGATGCCGCGGCGGTCAAGGCCTACCTTGAGCGCCTGGTCGCTGATGCCGCAGATCCATCTGACTGCGTCGAGCGGATGATGCTGGAGCAGATTGGATTTGCGCATTTTCGAATTGCCAGGCTTCATCGTGCCGCGGCGGACGCGCAGCAATGCGACGCCACCAAGGCTTACAGCGCAGCAGCATCACGGCTACTCGCCGAGTTCCGCCGATTGGTGCTGGCGCTCAACGTCTATCGAGGCAAGACTCCGAAGGCGAAAGTGGACGTGGAGTTGAAGGTGGCGAAGACGGCATAGCTCGAAGAGGGAACGATGACGGAGCTCGTCTGGGCGTCTCAGGCGGCGCCCGAAAAGATACTTTTCGAAATTATTCGTCACCAAACTGATCGGTACGGAGGTTCAAAACGTGCCAAATCCGCGGCGGGTTGCGGCTGGTAAACTCAACCAATTGAAGTGGCGTGGGGTGACTCCCGCTGGGCGAGAGAAGCTGCGCCAAACGGCCATCAAACATCAGCCGTGGCTCCACTCAACCGGCCCTCGCACCGCCAAAGGTAAGGCCAAGGTTGCTCTAAATGGTTGTAAACGGCAGAAAGGGCCACGGTCGATGCGGGCGATCGCGCGCGAGCTGCACGACTTACGTGAGCTGCTGGGTGAGATGGAGGCGGCCAGAGCCGCGGCGGGGCTGGGTTAGTTGAGTGCCTTGGCCTGAAAGAACGGCGAGAATTGATCCTTTGACATGGCTCCCGGAGACCAGATGACGCACAGACTCGACGATTGAGTCGTGATAGAGCGCTTCCAAGAGCGTTTGCTTCCGTTTTTCGACCTGCTGGGGCTCCTTGGCGCTACGTTTATGTGCGTCAAGGCTGTTCGCAAGTCAACCCAGATTGCCAAACTTAGTAGGTGCAATCCTGGTCGGACGTGGACGACAATCCGAAGCCATATGGTCGCCCGCCGTCATTCGCCCCGTCCGATGCAGTACAGGCTCCCCGCAGTACGCAGATAGAGCTGCCCGTGACAGACGATCGGGCAGGCCAGGCATTGCTCCTCGATCTCGTTGCGTGCCACGAGCTCGAAGCGGTCGGCTGCCTTGATCACGAACGTCGTGCCCGTTTCGCTGGTGACGTAAGGGATGCTGCCGACGAGGGCTAGCTGGCAGCAGTGCTTGTTGTTGGCGGTTCCAGGAGCGCGACGCACATGTGACATTGGTACGCATCCAGGCCAGCCTCCATCGTCATGTGAGCGGCAAGACGACTAATCGTCGATGTTCTTCCGGCCTCGCTTGACCTCGAAGGTCAGATCACCTGGGTCGCTTAACGCGTTGATGATTGGCCCCTTCAGGCCACCCTGGTCGATCAAATCCTGGCCAACACTGTAGACGACGTAACCGTCCGCACCGACAATGTAGCGTAATGGCTGGCCATCGAACGCATCATCGGGTACTGCCTGCAGGAACTCGGGCATAAGGTCGTCCAATTGCTCGGGCAGCTTGCCGTAACGCCGCCGGTACTGTTCGACGGCCAGCGCCGCGTCAGCCGTCTCGTTTGAAGCTGTGCCTCGGGTGGCGGCCGTGAGAACCCCGGTCAGCGAGGGCATGAGCAACTTTGTCATTGGATTGCCAGCGGGCGATAGGGGCGAGCTTGCGCCCATCGTCGCTGCGAGGTCGGCATCGAGTTGCTTGATACCAGCGAACGCCTGTGGCAGCGGGAGCTTCGCCTTGGCCACGACAAGCTCCATGCACTCCAAGTAGCAACGCGTGTCGTTGCCGTGAATCAGCCGCAATCTGCTAAATAAGGGTGCTTCGTTGCCCACCGCCTTGGTGGGATTCTGGATGGTCGCCAGTCCGATGACCCGCTCACCGTACATGGCCTGCAGCAAGCCGCCCTGGTACTGGGCACGCTGCAAATCGGTGCGGAGCCGAGCCAGGTCGGCGTCAGAAAACTCGACAGTGGAAAAGAGTCGTTCGAGCTGCTCACGGAACATGCCGTCGATGGAGATCCGCACCAGCAATATAATAAGCAGCGGGTCATGCTCGATCGTACGAGCGACCGCAAAGCCTGCGTGAAGAGACTCGGCGGCACCAGCCGCGTCGCCCTCGTGCGCTTTGACGTGAGCTTCGAGCGCTAGCAGACGAGCGGCACCCCGCAGTCGCTAAGCGTGAGGCACCAGCATGGCGATGCCGTCGTTGAAGCTCAATGGGAATCGCACACCGCCCTGATCGTCGGCAGCCGCGTGGAGTCCGCGTAGCGACGCGGCATATTGCTCCAGCAACTGCCTTGCATCGTCGAATTGTGGCCACGGCTCACCCGGTGGCGGGATTTCGTCGCCGCCCGAACCTACCAGCGGCAAGTTCGCGCACGCGGCGGCAAACGCTTCGCCGTCGAGCGGTTCGATGGCCGTCAACCAAAACCGGGTGCCGTCGGGCGTGTTCGGCGGCAATAAGTGGGCATTGGCCAATTCGTCTGCCGTCACCGGCTCCCCGGCCGCGCGGATCTGTGCCAGTTTAGCCTGTACCTCGTGACTGACCCCGTTCGACCAAATCAACAACGCCACCACCGCGAACAGCAGTGGCGGCGCCGCAATGACCAATCCCCAACCGAAGCAACCGAGTCGCGGTAGTAGCCGTTTCGAAGGTGGTTCGTCGTTCATGCGTTCGTACCCGATGTATGAGGATGGAGAAGGAGGAAACGCCGTAGTTGTGCGGCCCTCCCGCGTGCCCGTCCCGATTGGGATAGGCTGGACGGACTGCGAGGAGTCGAGCAAGGGCTGTGGAACCATCCCCGCTATGGACAGGCAACTAATCGTACCCTCGCGCGGATGCCGCCACCAGCCAGTAGCGATCCAGGTTAAGCCTGGCCACCACCTCGCGGTTGGTCTCTTGTGGAATGTAGCGAGTTTGACAGAGGGGATGAAGGCAACTTGATCATGAGTGGTCATTCGGCCAATACGAGTGCTTCGCTTGCCGGTTCCATGCGATCTGCAAACCGGCTGCGATACGCCCCAGGCCAACGATGGCATCGGCTGTGCATGGAGTGGTTGCCGCTGGTCTTGCTGCCACTCTTCGCCTGGTACGGCTCAGCTGGCGTGGTCCCGTGGGCGCGAATGTGGCTTTTGGCCAGTGCCATCATGGCCGGCTGTAAATGGTTGACGTGGCGCCGTGCCTTGGCCGTGACGAAAGTCGTGCCAATCTGGCGCTCATTGGGCTATCTGTTCGCCTGGCCCGGCATGGACGCCGAAGCTTTCCTCGATACCACAATATCCCCGCCGGCGCCGTCCCGCACCGCCTGGGCACAAGCTGTCGCGAAGACACTGTTCGGCGCGATTCTCGTCTGGTTCGGCACCCGACTGGCGTTTCCTTGGTCTTCGTGGGCTGCCGGTTGGATCGGCTTGGCCGGCCTAGTTTTCCTCCTGCATTTCGGCGTCTTTCACCTTCTTGCGTTGGCTTGGCAACGGGGCGGTGTGGTGGCGGAACCAATCATGCACTGGCCAATCGCGGCACGTTCGGTGGGAGACTTCTGGGGACGCCGCTGGAACCTGGCGTTTCGTCAGCTCGCCCACGAGTTCGTTTATTTTCCCCTCGCGAGTCACCTGGGCGTGACCGGCGCCATGATGGTCTCGTTTCTGGTTTCGGGGCTGTTGCATGATATCGTGATTTCACTGCCGGCCGGCGGCGGCTTTGGTTTGCCCACGGTGTACTTCCTGCTACAGGCTCTTGGCTTACAGGCCGAACACTCATCGCTCGGTCGGCGCTTTGGGCTTGGCCGCGGTATACGTGGCCGGCTGTTCGCCGCGGCAGTTGTTGGCCTCCCCGCGGTCATGCTCTTTCACCCACCATTCGTCGAGCGCGTTGCGATTCCATTCTTGCATGCGCTCGGTGCGTGTTGACGTCCTTTCTGGAGGCCACCCGCCATGATGAAATACGAACTCCTGCTCCGTATCGGGGGTGTTTTGCAGCTCGGAATCCTGCTGGCCAGCGCCTTGGTGCCGGGTGTGCTGCAATGGAAGACGGAGCTCCGATCGCTCAGCCCCTTGTCCCGACAACTCATCTGGGTCCACGGGGCCTTCATCGTGCTGGTTATCATTGGCCTTGGGCTCGTTTCGGTAATCGAAGCAGAGCAATTGTCGGACGGCAGCTTACTGGCCCGTAGCGTCTGCGGATTCATCGCCGTGTTCTGGGGCGCGCGGTTGGCAATCCAGTGTTTCGTGTTTGACGGGCGCCCCTTCCTGACCCATTGGTTCTTGACGCTCGGGTACCACGGATTGACCGCGACCTTCGTGTACCTCACCGTCGTGTTCGCTCTTGCGACTTGCCGAATGGGCTGATCGGCTGCGCAGCGGGTAAGCGGCCATCGAGATCCTGGCGATCTGGCCTTCAACGTTCGCGCACCATGCGTTGCTCTGCGACAAAAAATGGCCCGTTAATCCACCATCACAATCGCGGTTGGTAGCACGTTGAAACACATCGGCGTTCGACTGGGAGGCTGATCATGCTTGCTGCCCATTGGCGGTCTGGAATTACGCATGTTGGTCAAGCGTTGCGGATGCCTGAGGAATTTGCTGTCGCGTGGAACGACGGCAAGGTGCGAGATCGGTGGTGGGTCTGGTTCTCGCTGATGGCAACGGCCATTCTAGGGACCACGACCTACGGCATGACGATGGGATTGCTCGGCTGGACGTCCGACGTGCTTTACAAGGGACTGGCTTGTACGTTGGCGGCGGGGCTGGCGTGGGGAATTCCGCTGCCAGCCCTTTACATTTTGAACAGTCTTTCCGGCTCGCGGCTGCCGGCAAGCAGCACACTGCTGGCGGCGATGGTCACGACGAGTTGGGGCGGCCTCGCGATGATCGCGTCGATTCCCATCAACTGGTTCTTTTCCGTGGCCGTACCGCATCCCGCCTTCGTTCTGGCGGTGAACCTGACGGTCTTCGCCGGTGTGGGGGTGGCGATGATCGACGTTTTCCATCGAGTCATGCGACGTCTCGAACCACGACGCGAAACCGCGCCCACCTGGTGGTTGGTGCTCGTCGGTGTGATCGGTGCCGAGCTATTTTATTTCTTCGGCTTGTTCCAATTCCAATTTGTTCATTAGGGTCGATGCCATGACCACCGTTCAGCGTTTGGAACTATTGCACCGAATCGCCGACGAAAAGCTAATCAATCCGAACTTCGGCCCAATGCCCGCTGCTGATTGCAACGATCGGTATGCAACCCAGCCAGGCACAGGGACGGATGAAGCCACGTTGGTCGAACCACTTCCGTTGACGCCAAGTACCGAAGAGCTGGGTAAGACGGGTATTGCCGACCTTGTCGAACTCATTCTCAAGCGTCGCGACCGCCTGGAACGCCTGATTCGCGAACCAACACTGCAATCACTACTGCTGCCCAAGTTCCTCGCGATCGCGCTGATTGGGTTTGTGTTTTTTGGCATCGCCCTGTCGTTGGTTTTCACATCAGCCGGTCGATGGCCCCATCTCACCCCGATCCGCGATCTCGTGGCCGGAGAGGCCAGCTCCATCGCGAGGTTCGAGCCGCTTGGTGACGGTGCAACCCATCGCAGACCGTGGCTTGATGGCTCGGCCGAGGCGCTCGTTGCCGCCTATGCGATTGGGCTGATCGCGGCCACCGGCATCTGCCTTCCGAGCCTCTACTTCTACGGCTTGCTCGCTGGAGTGCGGATAACGATGCTCGACGTGGTGATCCAATCGCTCAAAGCCAAAGCGACGGCAGCCGTCGCACTCGTGGGGATTCTGCCGATTTACGCGGCCCTGGGTCTGGCGGTCGCCATATTCGATCTTCCCTATTCCGTGCGCAATACCACGTTCTGGCTTGGTCTGGTCCTTCCATTCCTGGCGGGACTTTTCGGCACGTACTCGCTGTACCAGGGGTTGGCTGGATTCACCGATACGCTTTCGCCGGAACGCCGCTGTCGCCGCGAATGTTTTCTGCGGCGGCTCGTCTTGTCGTGGGCCGGGTGCTACACCGCCGTAACTCCCGTCATGATCCACACCTTATGGGCCATGCTCACCAGCGCCTGATCATAGGAGAATGCAATGCGATTGTTCAACCGCCTATCGGACATCTTGTCGGCCAACCTCAACGATCTGGTCGAAAGATACGAGGACCCGGAGCTGTTGCTCAAGCAAGCGGTGCGCGAGATGGACGAGTCTATTCGGGCGGCCTTGCAGGATGCGGTGAAGGTCGTGGCGCACGAGAAGATCCTGGCCAGGCAACTCGCCGATGAGGAATCCGCCGTAACTCTGTGCAGGAGGCAAGCCGAGGCCGCCGTCCAGCGTGGTGAAGATCACCTCGCCCGCGAAGCACTGCGTCTCAAGCGTGACCGCGAGGCCGTGTGCGCGTCGCTCGCCAAGCAACTCGAAGAATCCACCACCGTTGGGCAAACGCTACGGCGCCAAATCGAGTCGATGCGGCGGCGGGCTGAGGAAGCAAACCGCAAGCTGCTGTTGCTCGCCACACGCCAACGGGCGGCGAAGGCCCGGCAACGGCTGCTGAAGGAATTCAGCCATGTACCGATCGGCGATGACGCGTTTCAAAAGTTCGAACGAATGTGCCGGAAGGTCGAACGGACCGAAGCGGAGGCTGACGCACTGGCCGAACTGACAGGAAGTTCCGCGACGGTTTTCGAGTCGTCCGCCAATTGTTCTGGTGCTGGCGACAACGAGATTGAAGCCGAACTGGAAGCATTGAAGGCCCAGGCTGGAGTGTGACGGCTCTGCAGAAGCCGAAGTCGTGCGGGAACGGGCGTCATGAACCTCACAACAACGCTACTCTTTTACTTGTTGTTTGGCGGAGCGGTCGCGGTGGCCGTCAATTTGGCACCTGACGCCGACCGTTGCGGCCCGAGGTGGTTTCGGACGTTTACTTCGGTCGTGTTCTGGCCACTCTATCTTCCAGCACTCTTGCAGCGACCTTCGAATTCAATTGCCGAATCCACCGAGGTTGGCGGATCAGATGGGTCATCAGGCGAGGATATCGCCGCGCGTGATGAAATCGCGGCGGCGATTCATCAGGTGGAAACTGAGCTGGATCTGGCCCTCATCAGTCTGGGCGGCTGGTCGGACGCCGTGCTTGCCCGTGAACAGCACCGATTCGAGGAGCTCCGCCTCGCATGGCACGCCCAGGCGGAAAAGATCCGCGACCTGGATCGAATTCTTGGTCACTTGGTTCCGATGGATATGGTGGCCAACGCACCGGCGGCAAAGCCGGGCGACCGGATTGCGAGCAGCCACATGGCGCGACAGGCCAACATCACTCGGCTACATTCACTTCGCGACCAATTGCACGTTGACCTCATGAATACCCTGGCGTGGGTCCGCGAGTTGGTGACGATGATTCATCTCGCCAAATACACCGGTGCGCCGGCGTCCCGTGCCGAGGAACTCGTGATGCAAATAGCCACCAGTATCGAAGGCTTGTCTGAAGTCGCGGCTTGGCGCGGTGACGATTGCTCGATGACCTTGGAGTCAAGCAAAGTGTCGTAGATTCCGGCCGAGGAACATCGGCCTCGATCACGAGCTTGTGCGATGCTAGCATGCTCAGACGCGGCTTGTGCCAGTGCCGCCACTGCCATTTGCCAATCATCGCAGATTGCCAGCCTTTCCAGGCACGCTCAGCCCAGCCAGCCCATCCTCCACTCGGTCGGCTTCCTGAGCCCGCTACGGCCCCTAGGAGGCCCCCTGACGAGCGCGCCGCCCTGCACCTGACTTCGGGTCCGCCGCCGCGACGCCAGATCTCACGCCTCGTGGGTCGCTCCGGCGGCCGGCCAACGTCAGGGGCCGCCGACCGCCTCAGGTAACCTCCCACGGTGTACATCGTTGTGTCGGTGTCCGGGCACGTAGCCGCAGTGGCCTGGGCTTGGTGGCGACCACCACGAGGATCTGCCGGCGACGTTTTCGGCTGTGCTTGGGCCCGTGGTTGTTCGGCTCGCAAGTAGACGTCGTAATCGTCGCCACCCACGTTCGTCATGCAGCGCGCGGCCCAACAAGCTAGCGGAGCCACCGCGCAATGTCATTCCCTTTCGTGGTAGCTGACTGTAATGCTCCGGCGGGGCCGCAGTTGGTCACACTTCATTCACAGCTAATGGTTGTGGGCCAAGGTGCTCAAGTAATTCATTAAGTGTTGGGATAGTCGCGTTAGCATCATGCTTGGGGACGTTACCCAGCAACTCGTGCGCGTGCCGAGCAAGTTCCGCGCCACTCCACGGTGTACGTTGATACCATCCAACGACGAGCGTGGCAACCTTTTCCGCCACACTGTGCAATTCATTATAACGTTGGACTAAGCTCTCCAACTCTGCTTGTTGAATCGAACTACACCGCGCGTGGCCGTCGTTCGGCGCGAGTGGCTGGCTTGCAATTGCACTCGCCCCCATTTCGCGCATCGTTTGAATGTCACTCCGCCGCCAGAAACTGAAGAGTCGCCCCAGCACGTCGGGTTCTGCTGGTGGGGGTATACCCACTACGCGGCCGAGAAAACGAATTGCGTAGCAAGCGGCAGCTTGCTCGGCAACAGAATCTCCAAAGAGCATTTCAATCAGGATGGCTTGAACCCCTTCTAGAAGTTCCGCACATCGCGCACGATCATCCGCATGTTCCGGTGCAAGAAGTTCGTAGAATAGTTTACCGCAACCAGTGGCTCCTTCGCATCTGCTGATTTTATCCGACCGTTTGAGCAGTTCCACGAACTGTACAGTCGCCTTCGAATAATCGACCACTTCCGCGTCATCAACGATTTGCCACCAGACCGCTTGGGTCAGGGCATCTCCGCAGTTTGCAAGATTTGCGACAGTCGTGACAAACGCGTCCTGTGCCTTTCGTCGCAAATCCGGACCGTATCGACCCCGAGCAAGCGCCGAAGTAAACGGAGTGTAAGGCAAAGCAGAACCGAACCGCACCAGTTCCTCCAAAGCCGCGTGGATGGTCTCCGGCCGTGCGGCCGCCTCGTCGGCCAAGCAATTGCCGAGGGCAATAATCCGTAGGCTGTCCGCACGAATGGGACCTCCAATTGGAAGTGCCTTTACCAACTCGGTCAACCGCCGGATCAGCGCCTCAGTTGCCTTTCCCCCAAGCACTGCCGCAAGTGGAATGACCTCACGCCATTTCTCATCTTCGAGATGCGGCTCCAAGACAGAGACAAGCGTGTCGTTGTCCATCCGACCGGGATGCCAGCCCTCGACCATCGCCCGCGCCGCGAGAAATTCCTGGAAAGTGAGGTGGCGGAACTCGAAGAACTCGACCAACCGACCATTGGCCACATCGAGCCCGGTCATCATCAGTAGACTGCTGCGGTCTTCAACGCGGTGAATGAATCCTTCGACGGTATCCTGGACATAACCAAGCTCAGTGGGCAGGGCGTTGCGGGCTTCCTGCAACAATTCAGCCAGCCGAGGGCGGCTGATCGTTTGCACGCCGTCCAGCATCATTGCCGAGGCAACGTAGCAAAGCTGCGGCAGCGCCTCTTCTTCCGAAATGGGATCGTGCCCCTCCGTATTCCACGTCATGAGCAGCACTTCGATGCCCTTCCCGTAGAGAACGGTCCGGCGGGTAGGGAGTGTCCCGACCCAGCGTTTGACCAAGAGGAGCGTGGTCAGGAGCAACGGATTCACCGCCAGTCGTCGAATACGGTCGTTTTGCACAATCGTAGCGGCGAGTTTTTCTGCGTCGGTTCGCACCTTATCCGAATCACCGACAATTTCTCGGTGCCACGCAATGCTCAAGCGGCTGATGTCTCGCGAATCAAATGCTGAGAGCGTCGCATGAGTGCAGACGGCGGAAAGATGGGCTGCGACGTGACGGAAACCGGCCTCTCGGGATGTGACGACGAGCGCCGTGCCGGGATATGCCAGTAGCGCAGTGCGTATTGTGCAAACAAAGGCCGCGCGATCGCCTGGATCGGAAATCTCGTCCAGCCCATCCACGAGCAACAACACTTGGCCTGCCAAAAGGGCACGATCAACGCATCCACGGAACGCCCCCCCGTGCTGGCGTACCGGCTCGCGCTCGGAGAGGGCTTGGAGCAATTCGGCGAACGAACTCCTCGCGAGTTCGCGAAGCTCGCGGCAACGAAACAAAAGCGGAAGCCAGTCTCGCCGTGGCAGTTCATCGTCGATTTGCTGACGCCGTGCGGGATCGGCGTAGGCGGTGGCAAGGCGCTTGACGAGGGTCGATTTGCCTCCGCCTGGCGCCGCGAGCAACGCAAGTCGTGGGTGCTCGCAAAGGACCACGCCCACAGGAAGGCGATCCCGACCGCCATCTGCCCCCCGTGGAGTAAGATCAAGATTCAATGGGACGAATAGATTCTCCAGTCGCAGCCTTCGGGAGCCGGTGTCGCTATCCGCGGGCAGTCCGTCGAGTTGGATGAAACCACATTCTTCTCCAATGTAGCGTCCGTAAGCCGATAAGGCGTCCGCAATGTCTGATTCGGTATCACTTCCAGGCCGTGGTGCCGGATTCAAACAAGTGAGTGCATTCAACCTTCCTTCGCAAGCTCGGTCGGCGATAATTACTACCTCGGCCACTGTGCGGGCCAGCGGCGTGCCGTCGGCGTGGATCAGTATGAAGTGAGTCCGCGCCTTGCCCTCGGTGTAGTAGACTGCCCAAATCCACCCCCTCTCGTGGGCAAATAGCTCGACGTCGGGATCAAGCACGAGGTGAGGGAGGCCTGCACGACACCTGCCGGCGACTTCGGTGGCACGGTCTCTTGAAATGAGGATGCGGCCCCGCACCAGCTCCTGGACGACCTGCGGTCCCGTAAGCGTAATGATCCTGGTGCGCCGATTCCTCTCCTGCTCAATCGCTGTCTCCTTGAAGCCGGTCAGCGAAATGAAGTAACCGGAAATCGTGGGTCCGTCCGCGTTTTCGGCGTCGAGAGCACCGACAAACTTGTTCAGATCCCCTCCACCGATGGTATCAGCGGTCGCTTTGCATTCAGCGATGGCGCGCCGACTTTCAAAGCGGTGATCGGCACTTAGGTCAAGTTCTCTCCCGGACTTATGGATGTTGAGCCGCGGCTGTTCGTACCCGAGGGCAACAAACAGATCGGCCATCAACCGCCCGAACAGGTTTCCCCGAGAGTTGTTGTCGTGCTCAATAATGTGGATCGACGTTGTGGATTCCATCCCCTCATCTTCCAAGATCTTGCAACCTCTGTCGAGCCTGGGAAACCAATGCAGACTTCTGCGTGCCTGAAGATCTTCGCCCCGTTCAGTGGGCCGGTCATTTCCGGTACCCCTTCACGGTAGAAATCAAACGGGTTCGTTCCCAATAGCTTGGCGGAGTCATCCTTGGACGCCGCGCAGTTGCCCAAGCCCTCGATGTCCATGTTGGTGTAGAGCCGCAGCATGCGGTCGCGGCCCCGGTCGCCATGGACGTCGAGCCTGGCATTCTTACCCGCCACCTTGGCCCGCCGTGGCGACAGTTCAAAGCCAACGACGCGGGTGATCCGCAAATCCGGTGGGACATTGGCCGAGCGAGCCGTCGAGGCCAGCAGCGACCCGGCCACGGCCAGGTGGAAATCACGGCGGTTCATCGGGCCTCTCACCTGGCAAGCGTTACGGTGCTGTTTGTTGGGTCACATTCTCCCGCGCCGCAGTCGCTCCAACAAGCAGCGCCCTCGATGGGAGTCGCGTTGGCCGGCAGACCCGCTAGAATTCGGGCGATGATCGGGCTGGTTGCTTTTTGGTGCTGGATGGGAGCATGAACGTGGAATATCGCAGGATCGGTTCTTCCGGATTGGAAGTGGCTCCGCTGGTATTTGGCGGCAACGTGTTTGGCTGGACGGTCGATGAACCCAAGTCGTTCGAGTTGCTCGATGCGTTCGTCGCCGCCGGCTTCAACTTCATCGACACGGCGGACATGTATTCGAGGTGGGTCCCCGGCAACGTTGGAGGCGAATCCGAGACGATCCTGGGCAAGTGGCTGAAGCGAAGTGGGAAGCGAGGGGACGTGGTGGTCGCCACCAAGGTTGGGATGGAGATGGGTGAAGGCGAGAAGGGCCTCTCGAAGCCGTATATCCTCCGGGCAGTGGAACGATCGTTGAAGCGGCTCCAGACGGACTACATCGACCTGTATCAGTCGCACCTCGACGACGAGAAAACGCCACTCGAAGAAACGCTTGGTGCATTCGCCGAACTGATCGAGCAGGGCAAGGTGAGAGCGATCGGTGCCTCGAACTACAAAGCCGACAGACTTGCTCAGGCGTTGCACGTCAGTCAGGATCATCAACTGCCGCGGTACCAGTGCCTGCAGCCGCATTACAACCTCTGCGAACGCGCATCGTTCGAGGAAGAGCTCGAACCGCTCTGCCAACAGGCTGATATCGGCGTCATCACCTATTTTTCCCTCGCCAGCGGGTTCCTGACTGGGAAGTACCGCTCGGAGCAGGATCTGTCCAAGAGTGCTCGCGGCGAGGGGGTCAAGAAGTACCTGAACGATCGAGGGTTTCGCATTCTCCGAGCGCTGGACCAGGTCGCCGAGCGGTACGCATCGACTCCCGCTCAGGTCTCCCTTGCATGGCTGTTGGCACTACCGAGCGTAACCGCACCGATTGTGAGCGCGACGAGCGTTGAGCAGCTCGATGACCTGATCAAGTCGGTGCAGCTTGGACTGGACGGTGCGGCGATCGAGCTCCTGAATCAGGCCAGTGCGTGACGTTGGACGAGGGTCAAGTACGTCACGATGGCCGGAGGACGTCGTACAGGGCTTGCTCCAGGTCTTGAAACTGAAACCGAAAGCCTTGGTTCACAAATCTCGCCGGAACGCCCCGGCGACCGGTCAATGCCAAGACCGGCTCGGTTCGCAGCAAGAAACAGCCGAGTCGTACCGCCATGGCAGGAGTTGGCGGTGACCAGGGCCTGCCCAGTACGCGGCGCAGGTGCCGCATGAACTTGGCGTTGGTCACGGCCAGGGGCGCCGTGGCGTTGTACACCCCCTCGACTTCATCTCGCTCGATGGCCCAGAGGAACATCTGATTCAAATCGGCGGGATGAATCCAACTAATATACTGTCGTCCGTTGCCGATCGTGCCGCCGAGAAAGCAACGGGCCAGCCGAGCCATCGTTGCGAGCGCACCGCCGTCGCGCCCCAACACAAAGCTGATCCGAAATAGCACGCGTTTGGTCTCCGGCGTCGGATGAGCGTGGAAGGCAGCTTCCCAGGCCGTGGCGGTCTCCACCGGAATTCCTTCGCCCAAGGGGGCCGATTCGTCGCAGTTGCGATCACCCGCATCGCCGTAAATGGCAAGCGTGCTGGCCTGGACGAGCACCTTGGGAGGTTGCTTGCAGGCGGCGATGATTCGGCCGACCGCAGTAACGGCATCGACGCGGGATTGGTCGATCTCGTGCAGGTTCTTGGCCGTGTAGCGGCAGTTGACGTTTTTGCCGGAAAGGTTGATGACGGCATGCGCCCGGTCGAGCCATCTTTCCCAGTCGCCTGGTGTACGACCGTCCCATGTAACGCCAACCACGCCCTCAGCCAGATTCTGTGGCTGCCGGCTCAGTACGACGACCTCGTAGCCGTTCGCCAACAGGCAAGCCGACAACGATCGCCCGATGAAACCGCTCCCTCCAGCCAGCACGACGCGCTTCCCGCTCATGGTACTTGCCCGATCGCAGGGATTCGGTTTTCAAACGTCAACTGCCCGAGGCAACAACCGAAGGGCTCAGAAGCAATTAACTGAATAAGTTCGGGCTACCAGCTTACGAGCCCGATTCCGCCATCATTTGTGTTCCTGGGAGCCCTCCGCCCGTGTCTATCACCTAGCATGTAACAGCCGATCTCGATGCAGGATGCTGCTTTTTCTTGCAACCACCCGGCGGCGGTGGTAGCTTGAGGATGGTCCGACGCCGCACATCGAGGCCGTGTGGGCTGCCCAAGTCGCGCGGTGCTCGTGACACACGTTTTCCAGTCGCGGGCGTGATTTAACCTGAACAGAGGGAGAAGATCATGCGGTTTTGCGCGCACAAAGCCCCCGTTCTGTCGTTCGCCGTGTGGTTCAACTGGGCATGGGTCATCGCATCCCTTTATGGTGGCGAAGAGATCAAGCCTAGCCCGGACAACGAGAATGCCGCTATCGAGCGGGCATTGGCTGAAAAGACCGAAGTCGATGTGGTTGATCTGCCGTTCGGCCAATTCATTGAACGGCTCAAAGAGCGGCATCATATCGAAGTCCAACTCGACGAAAAGGCGTTGGCCGATGCCGGTGTTGGTAGCGACACAGGCATCATCCGACGACTGAACGGCGTTACGCTCCGTTCAGCCCTTCGTTTGGCACTGAATGACCTGGACCTGACCTACGTTATCCGCCACCAGGTGCTCTTGATCACGACAAAGGCCGAGGCGGAGAATTTCGAGGAGGTTCGAGCGTATCCCGTCGGGGACCTCGTGCGCCCCGATACCGACTTCGTGGGTGAACCTGTCCCTCGGCAATTCTCCAAGCACGCCTTCGGTGGTCGCTCAGAGAGCGACTATGGGACCCTCATCGAAGTAATCACGAGCGCTGTCCGGCCGGCAAGCTGGGACGATGTGGGCGGACCTGGCAGGATCAAGGGATTGAGTAGCGCCAATTCCATGGTCGTCCCGCAAACGCAGGAGGTTCATGAAGAGATCTCGCAACTACTAGCTGCCTTGCGCGCTGTGCGCGAAAAACAACGTCCGGCCGTGCGCGCCGCCAGGCGCGATCCGGCGCCTGAGCTGGAACAAGCCGACCCCGCCCTGTATCTGCGCGTCTACGATCCGCGCCTCTATGGATTTGCTTATGGCGGCATGGGCGGCGGATTCTTCCAAATGGGCGGCGCGAGCGACCAGCCTAGTGGATCTATGGGATCTACCGCACCGACGGCGCCGACGCTTGACGAACTACGTACTCGTGCGAAGGCGCTTGCCGAGGCGATCCCCAAATTCATCGCTGTGACCAGTTGGGAGCCGGCGGGTGGCGAAGGACGAGTCCTCGCCTGCGACGGAAGGCTCGTGGTGCGGCAAACCGACGACGTGCATCGCCAGATCGAACACTTCCTCGCCGACTTCAACACCCTCGCCTCGCATCGCGTGCCACGCATACTTCCGCATCATTTCCTTTCCGCCGATTGGCCGAATGAATCGGAACCGAGGCCCGACGAGGCCCAGGCGGTGATTGAACGAAAGCTCGCTCAGAAGGTCGAGCTTTCACTTGACAATGTGCCGCTGGACGAGCTTGTCTCACGCTTCAGGCGGGACTTCGCGGTCGAGACACAGTTGGATAACAAAGCACTCGCCGACGCCGGCATGGGCAACGAAACCCTCGTTAACCTGCGCGTAAAGGACATATCGCTTGAATCAGCGCTGTCGTTGGTGCTCGACCGTCTCGACCTGGTCCATCTGGTGCGCAATGAGGTCCTCTTCATCACCACGAAATCCGAAGCCGAAAACAGCCTCACGACCAGGGTCTACCCGGTTTTCGACCTAGTAGTTCCGACCGACGTCGCATCGACCGAGCGCCGCCTGCCTTACGGAGAGTTGATCGACCTCATCCTCTCCAATCTCTGCTTCGACTCGTGGGACGAAACCGGCGGGGCGGGCACAATCAAGGGTTTCCCAAACTGCGGAGCACTGGTCGTCTCGCAAACCGACGCCGTACACCGAAACCTGGAGCAACTGCTCGGGTCGATCCGCGAGGCAAGGCAGCTCCAGCCACCGCAACAGAAGAACGCTTCGCTCCAGCCAGCTAATTCGCTTGAGACAACCGAGCCGGAAAGCAGAAAACCTTCCAATAAGAGCCAAGCTTCAACACGACCGTCAGCGCCCGCCGGGGCTGCAGGTGCCTCTCCGGCTTTGTCCGGGCGCCATCCGCCCGTGAATGAGGCGTTGCTCAAACGCTTCGGTCGTGATGAACGCTCGTGTTCGTCGATCGCCACGCTCGTGGCTCCTTCGGCGCTGGCACGGAGCCTCACACGCTGCATCTCTTCGTGGCGTTAGAATACGGCTCGATGGACGCTCACTTTCGACTAGCTCGTCGCCAAGAGAATAATCGCCATTACCAGGGTGCAGCGTTCACGGCGTTGGCGGCGAGCACGCTCTTGTTGTCCTTGTTCGTCGAACTACCCGACACGAAGTTGCTCGTGTTCGCGATTGCCGCGGCTTTCTTCTTCGTCGTGCTCATTCGAACATTCATCGTCGATAGCCGGCGAACAACGTCTCACTTGGAAAGCGGCTCGACAGTAGATAACATGAGCCCGTTGCGAATCACCTCCGCACCTCACGAGTCATCTATTGTTATATGGGACACGTTTTGGGGTCTCGCCGTTGCGAATGGCGTGCGGCTAGTTGGTTTTCGATTTGAGCCGCGCTCGATTGTCGTAATGTCGATCCTGATTGCGGTGGCCAACCTCATTGCCATCGCCGCCCGGTTGCTTCGATCAAGGGCAGCATTCTACAGCGGTGTTTGCGGTAGCCTATTGACCGGAATCTGTGTACCGAACTACCAGGCAAACCCAGAGCATCTCGTGCCATACTTGGAACAACTTGAACACGAGGCGATGTGGCTGACCGGTGCACTTGGCGTAGGTGCAACTTTCGGGGTTGGGACGGGCTGGTGGTGCCAAATCCAACAACGACGTCGAGGATGCAAGACGAACTTACATGCACCCGCGCCGTAGCGGCAATCACGATCGAACTCAATTGCCGACCGCGGCGATGATGGCCGGCCTGACCGATCATGCTTGGACCTTCGACGAGCTTTGTGACGCCGTGTTGCGCGGTTAGATGCCGAAATCAAGACTTGTGACAACGACACGAAAGACGATAACCAATAAAAAATGTAACATTTCCAGGTCACTGTCAGTTACGGTTGGAGTATCCGGCGGGATTACGAATGTAGTTTCTTTCCTAAACCAAACGTTTGCCAGCCCAATTGGGAGCGATCTCCCGTCGGTCAATTGCAAGAACACACGTGTCGCCTTTGTTGTCGTCTTTGTTACTGGGTAATTGAGTTCGACACTCCCGATCATTTTCTCGTGGAGAAGCACCCGCCATATTCTTGTGCCACCCAATAACCTTTGCCACCACGTCTTAGGTCTTGGCACATCCTCCTCACACATCCTTCCAAGAGCCGTGCCTTGAACGTAGAAGTAGACTACTCCTGGATCTGACACAAATTCAACAGCCTCAAGAAGAGCCCCAGACCAAAGGCGTACAACAACGTAGTCTTGGATTGGATCGGTCTTACTCATGAAGCTACTATGGCATACTTCTCCACATGCACGCTTAGCAACCGAGTCCTTCAAGGCATACCACGACTCGCTTTGAGAGCCTGTCCGGGTTGCAAATGTCATCGCCCGAAGTGGAGTGGCTTGTGTGACATTCAGGTCTAAACAGAGACGACTGCGAGCGTGTCTAAGACAATCGCTCTGACCGTGCGGATCAAATGACGGTGGCTCGAAATACATGCTACTCACGAATCACCGGTGACTTTAGACTCTGGGTGGAAGAACAGGTTTGTTGGACCGCCCATTGTGATGGCCATGCGACACATTCTACTACACGCCGGCCTCACCGGAACCAGCAGGATGCACGCCATGTTAGTGTCCTAACGGTGTGTCGCTGGCGGGATGCCTATTCGGTAGGCGGCGATGACTGAACCAGGGCAGCACGAGCAGCTTCAAAATCGCGATTGTACTCGTCAGCAACATTATGCACGGGGCGAGGGCTTCTGGTATGGGGCGTAAAGGACCAGTCCTTGTCGTTCCGGTGCTCGCGATAATTCTGGAGCCTCATCCCCCCGAACCAGCAGGCGACGGCGAGCGTGATCCAGAGCAAGGTCGAAAGGCGGAACTGAAAACGGTGATTCATTGGAAATCATGGTTTACTGCTAATCGGTCGTACTTCGACGGTGCCCATCGGTCGCAATTCGAGACCGGCAACAAACTGGCGAAGATGAGTACGAACAGGGCCGCAATGCCGACAACTGCCCCGATTTCAGACCAACCAAACAGCGATCCGAGCGCCGCCCCACACGACGAAAATAACGCTACGGACAAGAAGAAGAGAAGAACAGGCGGCGGCTCAAAATCACTTAAGGCACGCGTCATGCCCATTAGCAAGCACGCAAGCGTCAGGTAGCCGAAGAAGGCTCGCAAACTGGTCTGGCGTGGTTTCGATTCGGTTCTCATCGACGCAAGCGGCATTGAAAGCGGGGGCGGCGCATGGAGGTATTGTACCTGCGCTTATTGGGCATCGCCAACAACCGGATTCCGATTCACGCCATTAATCGTTACAGGTCGTTCTTTGGTCCTGGCATCAATGACTACAAGATCGCCAACCTCAACCTCTCCGAAATCAATTCCGTCAATGCTCATCCGAAGGTTCTTGACCACGACCTCGACTTTGCCGCTGTCGGGACCTGCACCCCAATGAAATACGCCCTTTGCGTAGTTTGCTTCTAGATGGTTTACACCTGAACCAGCACTACCGCCAGCAACTTCCGGGTTTTCTTGAAAGACAACACGAACGCGGATCGGCTTAACCAACGACTCGATATGCGAGACCCCGCTCGCCCAAGAGCAACCGGGACAAATCAAGGCCAACACTGCGAGTGACAGGCGAAAGTGTGGCATTCCAGATATCGCGCAGTGTCCGGCCGTTGTCTTGCTAGATCGGACTGCTTTATTCCTGGGCAGATGACGCATTTACCTAATTGGAAATCGCTGTGGTCTGGTGCCCGCGTTTCTGCTCGATTTTGTCAATGCACCGCTCGATATAGGTACGGTGTTCTGGCCATCTCTCGGCGCTAATGCGGTAGGCGCTTGTGGCTTCTTCCCACTTTCCAAGTATGTCCAATCGACAGGCGGCCAAAAGTGCATCTTCGGCATTCTGACACTGATCGAACTGCTTCCAGGATGCCGTTCGTACAAAGTCGATTGCGCAGGAGAGAAGCCAGAGGAACAGGGAAACGACCACGAGGATTGCGCCCAGCACTGCGTCCAACTTACGGTCGTCCGAATCCATCGTCCACACTTTGCAAGCGATTGCTATCGCAGTCGTCGCAGCGAATAGGCTTAGGAGTCGGAATTGGAATCGGCGGCGCATGTTGATCATTCTATCCGTGATTCGCCAGCTCGTACAGCAATTCCGCAACGGGGTAGGTTACCTTGACCGGGGCAACTGGCCTTCTGATGAAGTAGCCGACAGGCACAGCGATGGTCGCCACTGGCACGACGGCCAATAGCACCGAATTGTACACTTGTTGGCTTCGCCGGACCAGCCAGGCGGTCCGACACTTGCCCGCTAGCCGCCGGCGCGGGATGCTGCTGGCATGGCCAAGCCTCTTGCCAAGCTCGTTGCCCTGATCACGCCGAAGCGGCGGTGGGCGCAATTCTCGTTGGCGACGCTGTTGGCGGTGGTGACCGTGTTGTGCCTGGGATTGAGCGTAGTCGTCGTGCCGGCCGAGAGGCAGCGACGGGCCGTGGCCGCAATTGAGGCGCTCGGCGGAGATGTCGAATACGTGGAGCCCGACCAGGGGCGATTCCTGCAACGCTGGATGCCGCGGGACTACTTTGAATTGGTGCGTTCACTTGATCTCGGTTCCGTTGAAGACCCCGACGCCGGGCTGGCGCACCTGCAAGGCCTGACGGGGCTGCGAGTGCTCTCTCTTGCATGCGATAGATTCCCCGACGCTGGGTTGGCGCACCTGCAAGCGCTGACGGGGCTGCGAGAGCTTGATCTCAGTTTCACCCAGGTCACGGATACTGGGCTGGCGCACCTGCAAGCCTTGACGGGGCTGCGAAAACTCATTCTTTTTTCCACTCAAGTTACGGACACGGGGCTGGCCCACCTGCAAGCCCTGACGGGGCTGCAAGAGCTTTATCTCGGTCAAACTCAAGTCGCGGTGGCTGGGCTGGCGCATTTGCAAGGGCTGACGGGGCTGCAAGTGCTTTATCTCGATGGCACTCAGGTCACGGACGCTGGCCTGGAACACCTACAAGAACTGACGGCGCTGCAAACACTTCATCTCGGTGGCACCCAAGTCACGGACGCTGGGCTTGCGCACTTGCATGGGTTGACGGGCCTGCAATGGCTTGATCTCGTTGGCACTCAAGTCACGGACGCTGGAGTGCCGCAACTACGGCAGGCGTTACCAAAATGTCAGATTG
>Ga0265313_10001283_pt1 | contig 23766 bp, 17 predicted proteins | sample 4123metaG_FD_203122 | JGI IMG/M metagenome (GOLD analysis project Ga0265313, IMG submission 203122) | Rhizosphere microbial communities from Carex aquatilis grown in University of Washington, Seatle, WA, United States - 4-1-23 metaG | ecosystem: Host-associated > Plants > Roots > Rhizosphere >...
ATGCCAGTCGCCAACTGCGAGGTCGAAGGCGAAAGGCGGATCGCGCCGGCACGCGGCGTTGCTGTCTGGCCGTTGATTGCGACGTTGAGCGGCACCCGCTGACGCGTCAGTTCATAGGCGGCGCGCAGCATCCACGCCTTTTCCTGCGTTGTCGTCGCGTTGAGGGTCATGTCAACGTCCTGGCTCTTCTGCAGGAGAGCCGGAATCAGATCGGCCTCGCCATTTTCCGCCGCCAGCGCAGTCGTGCCGGCGATGTCGCGCACCAGAGAGCCATAGTCGCCGGCCGGATAGCCGAAGTCCTGGGCATTCAGCGCGATATCCTTGGCGCGGTCAAAGCCGTACGAAGCGCGTGAGCGATCGCCAGCCGACGCGGCGGCGGCGCCCATCAGCGCTTCGCCTATGGCAGCGGTCATCTCCGGTCCGCGCGTGTCGGCGAAGTAGCGCAAATCGGAGAGGTTCACCTGGCCCGTACGCGCAAGAAGATAGAACGCATAGGCCCGCGCGGCATCCGAATTGGAATCGGTCGAAGCAGCGGTACGCAGCCAACCTGACCCGCGCTTGAGCGCGTCATTGGGCACCACATACCCCTTGTCCTTGGCCTGATAGAGGAAGTCGAGCGCAAAGACGCTGATCCAGGGGTCGGCATCCGAACCGGGCGCCCACATCCCGAAATTTCCGGAATAGTTCTGCATGTCCAGCACCGCATCGATCGCATCCTGGACGCGCGGACGCAGCGCCTGGTCACGCGGCAGTCCGGCCAGGTCTGAGAGCTCATTGAACACCAGCAGCGGCATGGCTCGGCTGGTTGTCTGCTCGATGCAGCCATAGGGGTATTTGTCCAGCCACTTCAGCAATCCCGGCACATCGGCGTAACCATGCGCGGAAGAAACAGTCAGTCCGACGGTCGAAGTGCCGCGGATGAGATCGGCGATCAGCCGTCCGTTCGCCGTGTAGGACGCACCCGCTGTCAACGGAACGGTTTCGTCCCGGGCGATATCGAGCTGCGGTGCGCGCGATTCGATCTGCCAGGAACGCGTGACGTTGAACCCACCAGGACCCTTCACGTTGAGAGCGACTGTTGCAATTCCGATGCCGCGACCTTCCATCCGCATTGGGACAAGCACACGTTGGCCAACGCGCAAGGATTGAGACACGACGGTCTGCCTGGCGCCGTTGGGAAGTCCGACCGGTCCGGCCGTCGTCAGCGTCGCGACGTATATGCCGGGCTTGCCCTCGACGTTGTTCAGGTTCATTGCCGCGGCGGCGTGATCCCCCGGCGCCATGAAGCGCGGCAAGACGATGTCGGCGACAACCGGATCGCGCACTGTCAGCGGGCGATCGGCATGCCCGAGCTTGTTGGCTGTGAACGCCACGGCCATGAGCCGCAGTTCGCCGTTGAAGTCCGGCACATCGATTGAAACGTTCGCGATTCCGCCCGGACCCACTTTCACAAGACCGGAGAAGAGCGCCACGGTGCGCGTCGGCACGACCGCCAGCGGACGCCCGCCGAAGCTGTCGCCGCCTTCGCGCATGGCGCCGATCGCGCCCTTCTCGGGCTTGATGAGGCGGCCATAATCGTCGCGCATGCCGACGCCAAGCTGACGCTTGCCAAAGTACCAGTCATTGGGACTCGGCGAGACGAAGTTCGTGAGCTGGAGGATTCCCTCGTCGACTGCGGCGAGCGTGAGGTACGCATCTTCGCCGTCACCCAAACCCTTGATCGTCACGGGTATCGTGATCTTCTGGCGCGGCAGGATTTTCTGCGGCCCGCCGATCAATGCGGTCAAAGCGCGTTGACTGTTGTCGACCTGCAGCCAGGCCAGACCGATGGAACGGACCGGCTCGCGGCCCGTCGCATCGTTGAGCGGACGATAGTCCGTCACCAGAACATAGGCGCCCGGACCCCAATCAGCCGAGACAGGCACATCGACACTCGTTCCGCCGGCCGGCGCGTCGATCACTTTCGACGAGAAGACGCGATCGCCGGCCACGACCACCAGCGCCTTGCCGTTGGCGGTCGGCTTGATCTGAACGTGAGCCGTTTCGCCGACACGGTAGCTTGGTTTGTCCGCCGCAACGGGTATCCGGTCCGGCCTGTCGCCGGCCGAGCTTGCTGCCCAGCCGGAATAGAAGCGATAGGAGGACGATGTGCCAGAAGCCGGGTCAGTGATCGTCAGGCGATAGGATCCGTAAGGAAGCGCTTGCGCGAGTTTCAGCGGAGCGCCCGCGCCGATGTTGACCTTGCCGCTGGTAATCAGCCGATCGCGCGTGACCGATTGGTACTTCCATGAACCCTCATCCTGATACCACTGATAGGTGGTGTCCTCGCGCACCCAGGAATAGGAGAGATTATTCAGCGCCACGCGCTTGCCGTCTCCGTCGACTGCGATGGCCTCAAAACCGGCGCGCGCATTTTCCGCCACCGAGCCGTCGTCAAAGTCAGGACGCAGTCCGATCATGACGTCATGCGTACGAACCGGAATTTCCACATCCTTGTCCGTCGTGCGGCCGCCGGGTTCATGGATCGAAATCGTGACCGACGCCTTGAGCGGCAAGGTCGTGTCGGCAAGTTCGCCGATGGAAGCTGTCGCTTCGGTGACGCCTGCCGAATCCGTTTCGGGCACGTTCACCTGCACATCGACGTCCTGGAACGCATCGTCGACGCGGCCGAACTGGTACTCTTTGAAAGCCGGGAACGGCGTTCCGTCGACCATGACTTTCGCGGTGCCGTCGCCAGTCAATCCGGATGCCGGCGCGCCATAGAGAAAGCGGCTTTCGACCTTCACCCGGATGTCTTCATTCGCGTGCGCGACGCGCGTTTCCGCGGTCAGCGTGACTTTCAGGCGTTGCGGCACAAAGTCCGCGACGTCGAATTGCACGCGGCCGACCGGATCGCCCTTGGGATCGATATAGGCCGCGATCTGCCAGCGGCCATGCGGCGCGCGGTTGTTGAGCGCGAGGGACCAGGTCGCAGCGCCAGCGGCAAGCGAAGCACCCGGCACTGTGGTGCGCGAAACCTCGAGCCCATCGGGACGCGTGGCAACCAGTGTGAGTGGAGCCGAGATCGCTGCGCCTACGCGGTCGCGCAGCATTGTCGTCGACTGTACCGTCTCACCGGGGCGATACACGCCGCGCTCGGTATAGACATACGCGTCAACCGGACCGGGCGTTGCCCGCCCGCCGACGCCGCGGTCGGTCAGATCAAACGCGGCGCGACGAAGATCCAGAAAGCTGAAATCGCCTCCCGAGCCATAGGCCATCACGACAACCGGTGCGTCACCACCGGTTGCGCGCAGCAAGCCTGCGGCAAAGTCGGCGCGGCCATCGCCATCAGTCACGACGGTCGCGAGTACATTGTTGTCCTTGGCCACCAGGGAGAGCTTCACACCGCTCAGCGGCTGCGCCGTCGCATAGGAACGCGTGAACACGGAAAGACCGCCCGCTCCCTGGAAGCTCGTCAGCGCCATGTCGGAGTCGACGACCCACTGGGCGGCGATGGTGCCGTCATCATAGTAGTCCTGATCGGCATCCTTGGACGCATCCATCGCGATCAGCACATAGGCGCCTGGTGGCTTGCCCTTGAGAATGTCGCGGATGGGAACCAGCGTGACAACGGAGTCGTTCTTGATGTTTGCGACATCCATCGCACCCGACCAGACAAGCGTGCCCTGCGAATTTTCGAGATCGCTGTCCTTCCAGGAATAGAGCGTCGTCTGGTCGACCGTGCCGCTCTCGATCTGCGAAAGCAGGCGGTCACCGACGCGGATCACCTTGAGGCGCAGCTTGGAGATGTTCACCGTCGTGACCGGAACGCCGTCGGCATTGTCGCGCGGCAGGATTACGCCACCGGCGAACCGAACCAACGAGGGCTTGTCGCGCAATTCGACCGGAACGGTTTCCTCGGATGCAAGCTTCTCGCCCGTCGCGGCCGGCAGGCCGCTCTTAAGCGTCACGTTGTAGGTCTTGTTGAAGTCGAGTCCGGAGATGCACAGCCGATCATCCACGACATGCGCAGCGACGCGCGTGTCGGGATCGACGGAGAAGTAGTCTTCGTAATGTGTGCGGCCTGAAGCATCGAGGCTGCGAGTGAAGACAAGACAGGCTTCGGCCTGAGGTTTGGTGGTGTCGATTTCGAGACGGCGAAAGGCGAAGTCGGGCGCCTCAGCCATCTGTGCCGGCGTCATGCTGCCGGTGACGGATGTCAGCCCGTTCTGCAGCCTGGCCAGAAACCCGCCGCCCGGCGTCGTGCCGCTTCCGCCGAGGAAATAGAGTGTCGCGACGATGACGGCGATGATCGCCAGCGCGCCGCCGCCGATCATCAGAAATAGTCGATTGTTCCCGCCCACTTAATTCCCCCACCGTAGCGCCCAAGGAGCCTAACGCTGTGCACACCGTGCAGCAATTCGCTTCACCTAAGCTGGGCGCTGATAAAGGCGGGATGTTGACGGACGCGCGCGAATAGCACGCGTCGACGAAACTATTTTCGATCTAGTTCGGGGCGGGACAATCGACGCGCCCGGCAGCGAAGCGGCACTGGCGCTCCAGCGTGCCGGCCGAATCGTAGAGCTGGATTGTCCAGCCTTCGTTTGGGGCGCCACGAGTCATCATCAGAAAGCCAAAGCCGCCGACCGACAGACCATCCTTGACGCTTACGCCGGAATGGCCCTGGAAAATCGTGCCGCGAAGGTTGGCCGGCGTCGGATCGAGATTGTCGCCGCCATGACCGGCCACGATCTGAGGCGGCAGCTTGGCGTCGTAGTTGATCGCCTCGAATGTGTGGATGTGACCCGACAGCATCAGCGAAATCGCGGCAAAGGCGCTGAGATCGCCGGCCGCCGCAATCATCGTCGCGTTCCCACCGATCGGAATGCCGAGCGGACCGCTGATCGCGGCCCAGATCGGGCGATGGCCGACAAGCCAGAGCTCATGTCCGGGGCCGGTATTGGCGATTGCCTTGAGCGCGTCGAAGTCCGCCCGATAGACGGCAACGGACTTGTCGTCGACGCTGGTGTCGGACGCGCTGGCGCTGTCCATGACCGCAACCACTTGGTTTCCGGCCGTCACGGCATAGGGTGACAGATGTTCGGTACAGGGTGCCTGAGGATCGAATGAGCCGGGTCCCAACAAGCGGAGGAACCCCGCGCCACCACGCGAACAGTCCTCATGATTGCCGCGGACGATCAGCCACGGCGCCGCGCCCATGAGCGGCGCGGCCGGCGTGAACAGGTCGGCGTTCCAGCTCGCCCAGTTGTCGCCCCAGGGCGAGCCTGCGCAACCCGCATTCCCGTCCGGACAAGGTGACTCGCGATAGAGGTAGTCGCCCAGGTGGATGACCAGGTCGGGCTTCAAATTCGCTGCCGCTTTCGCCAGCCCGGCAAATGGCCAGGCCACAGGGTCGTTGCACGCCTGAAGATAGGTGCCCTTGATGCGGCATCCCGTGTCGCCGAGCACGAGAATCCGCTGCGGATCGGCCACGGGCGCCGCGAGATCCATCACAGAACCGTCCTGCATCGTGAGCCGTACGGATTTTGTTCCCGGCGCGAGCGCGAAACTGCAGACGGCCGGAAAATTTGGATCGGCTGCCGCACGCAGAGTCATCGGGATGCTCTGTGGGGCAGAATCGGTCGAAACGGCGGGGCATGGGCCGGACACAACGGCGCGGACTTCAGCGCCGCCGCCCGGAACCAGTTGCACCCAGGCCGGCGTTCGAGTCGCCTGGGCTTCCGCAACGCGGGGCATAATCAATGCTGCAAATGCGAACAAGATGGCGCGTCTCATTGCGCGACTATGCAGCAAAACTGGCGCACCCAAAACAGCGCGAAACAGACATACGCCGGAAAAGATGTTTGACGGCTGCTCGATCTAAGCCGGACGCCAGTTCCCGTGAAAGCCGTAAGGCACGCGCCGAGGCAGATGCGCCTGGCCAATCGGACCCTTGGCGACATCGCTGGCATCGAACACGACCAGATCGCTGCGATCTTCCGAAGCGCGATAGACCAAGGCGAGCAGCCAGCCGTCCCCTTCCACAGCATTCGCGCTGCGTGGCACGAAGATTGGTTCGCCGGGTACATCACCGTCGGGCAGTGTGTACAGGTCGCGCTTGCCGGTTTTCGCATCGAAGTGCGCTATGCCATTGAATATCACCTTGCCAGTGTCGCGCGTGTCGGCTGCGAAATATCCGTGGCGGTAGTCCAGTCCGGCGCGCCGCTCATCGAAACGTGGAAATTCGCCTGCCATGTCGTCAAGCGGTGTTTGCTTTATCGCGTTCGTGTTGTCCGCCAGATCGATCGTCCAGCGCACGAGCTTGGCCGATGCCGGTTTGCCCGGCGATCCGTCAGCGTTGGGGAACAATGGCGCGTTGGGATATTGCATGACATCTGCAATAATCTTGCTGCCTTGCTCCCATGCGTTCATCGGATGAAAGACGTAGCAAGGATCGGTGTTGAACCAGCGGATCGTCTCGACGCCCGCATTGCGCGCCATCACGCCGACGTGGCTGCCCAGTTCGGGCTCCCAGCCGAACGGCGGCTTGCCGCTCATCGCTCGCTGCAAACTTCCGGACAGAGGAAGTATGGGAAACAACGCGTAGTTCCGCGTCACAAGGAAATCATGCACCATGCTCGAGTAGGGCGCTTCGAACGTGTCGAGGCGAGTCACCTTTCCGGTCTTGTCCACCACGCCATACGCCATTCCGGCCGACAGCGGCATTTCGCCGACGCCATAACCAAAGAAGACCATTTCACCAGTTTCCGGGTCGATCTTTGGGTGAGCCGTGAAGCGATTAGCCCTGCCTGCGTAGGACGTGTAGCCGCGCGGCTCCAATGTCGTCGGGTCAACTTCGAACGGCTGATGTCCCTCTTCCAGAGCGAGCAATCTTCCCGCGTGCCAGATCACATTTGTGTTAGCGACGCCGCTGTCCTTACCCAATGCGGTTGGGTCTGTTGTCATCGGATTGCCAAAAGTTCCGAATAAACTTTTGTCCGCTTTGTTCTCCAGCTCCCATTTTGGCGTGCGTACGTAACGATTTTTGTAACTGACCCGCCCGTTCGACAAAGTGAATGCATGCAGCATGCCGTCGCCTGCAAACCAATGATGGTTCGGATCGCGCGGCGGAAATTGGGGGTTGGGTCCGTTTCTGTAGAACGTACCGTTCAGTTCGCGGGGAATTTCTCCGCTCACTCGTAAGTCTTGTACATCGTCCTCACTGGTGATGGGTCCAAAATTGCCCGCGAGGTAGGGATTAATCCGAACAGGAGCATTCATGATGCCATCTCCCGAAATTGCACAACTATACCTCGTAAATGTATCGCATAAACGTTCCGCGTTTGGCAAAAATTGTTTTTCATAGGGATTCCCGATGCCTCGTATCCTCAGTCAGTCAGACGTAGCTGATTTCCGCGAGCGGCTTTGCGTAGCCGCAACTCGTATGTTCGATGCACGTGGGCCGGAAGGCTTCACGATGCGCGAATTGGCAGCAGAGCTTGGCGTAAGCGCCATGACTCCCTACCGATACTTCAAGGACAAGGAAGACATCCTTGCCGCTGTTCGCGCGAGGGCGTTCAATCGCTTCGCCGAAGCACTCGAAGCCGCGCTCAAAGTCGAAAATCAGGACGAAGGCGCCGTGTATCGCGCCTACGTCACTTTCGCCTTTGGCGAACCAGCGGCTTACAAGCTGATGTTCGATCTCACGCAGCCCGACGAAAACCTTTATCCGGATCTGGTGAAGGCCAATGCGCGCGCGCGCTCGACGATGACGGATTATGTCCAGCTCAAGATCGACGCCGGAAGGTTTGAAGGCGACGCCGGTCTGATCGGTCACGTCTTTTGGGCGGTGCTGCACGGTGCGATCGTGCTCAAGCTCGCAGGCAAACTCACCCCCGAGTACGATTTCGAACGCATTAGCGACGAAGCGTCCCGGGTTGTGACGAACGCCTATCGGCCAAAGCGCGCGTGAGTTCTAGTCTCCTGCCGTGACCTGCAAAGCAGGCGCTGCACCCATGGGGGGCTCCGAACCGGTCAGACTTTCTGTGACGCCTGCGGCGCCGGCGATGGCATCGCGAGTGGCCAACTGCTCGCGAATGCCGTCGTGGCTGACCTGGTCCAGCTTGTAGCCCCACAGGGCGGCAGCGCCGACGAACATGGTGAGAACCGGGACGATGACATAACAGGCGACGAGCGCGTCGAGCCGCACGCCTGTATTGACGATTCCTTCCTTGGCGTTGAAGCCGAAGATGGAAAGTATGCTGAACGTCGTGACGACAGACAGAGTCGAGCCGACTTTCGAAGTGCTCGTGATCAGACCGTAGAGAAGCGCGGCTCTGTCCTTGCCCATCTCGAGACGGACTTCGTCGCTGATGTCGGCGACCATCGCGCGGATCAAGAACGTAAAGCAGCTCACGACAAAGCCGGCAAAGAACATGCCTGGAATCATGGTCGCCATGTTGCCGTGCGGCATGATAAAGACGACCGCCTGGGCAAAACCGTAGAGCACGCAACCCAGCATGACGGTCTGGTGCTTGCCCAATCTCTTGGCGATGAGCGCCCAGGTCGGTGCTCCAGGCAAACCCGCCGCGATGTAGATCAACAAGAGCACGGTGGCCTGGGTGCGTGTGAAGCCAAGCCCCTGCGTGAAGAAGAATATGTAGAGCGCGGCTGTGATCGCCGGCCCAAGTGCCAGAGCCAGGTCGGACGCCAGAATCCGCAACAGCGAAGGGCGGGCGAATATTGTCCAGTAATCGCGCAGCGTGACGCGCTGGCGAAGTTCGATCTGCTGGGGCTCGCGAACCACAAAAACACAAAGCAAAACAGTAATGGGTGTGATCGCGATCACAAACCAACCCATGGCCTGGACGCCTTCAGCGATCGACTTGTGCCAGACCGCGGCCAAGATCGCTGGCAACGTCAGCACCGTCACGACCGCGATGACGCCGATCGCCTGCATCCAGCCATAGACCCGGCTTCGCTGATGATATTCCGGTACCAGAGCGGCCGCCCAAGAAGAGTGGCCAAGCGTCAGCATCGAGAAGCCGGCATAGAGGACGAGCAGCCAGCCGACCATGTAGGTGACGGACACGCCCGGCTCGGCCATGAAAATCATGTAAGCGGCAATCATCAGAAGCGGCGCGCCGGCGACCATCCACGGCCGGAATCTGCCGAATCGCGTGTGCGTGGCGTTGATGGCGACGCCGATGAGCGGGTCGAAGACGATGTCGATCAGACGAACGATGCTGAATGCCGCGCCGACAGCGGCAAGCGACAGACCGATATGGCTCGCGTAGTAATTGGGAAGATAAACAGTGAGAGGAATGCCCAGAGCTGCAACCGGCATGGCGGCGCCCGCAAATGGTGCAAGTAGCCTAGCCGGAAGTTTGTTCGTTGCAGCCCCGTCCGGCGAACCCGATTCCATAAGTAGCGTCTCCCATTGGGCGCCTCTGTCGGGCGCTCGCGCGCCGAGTTCAGACGGGATTTGCGGTTCGCGCAACTGAAATTCGTACTACTTACCGCGGCAGCTCGCTGATCCGGCCCAATTGCTTATCGCGCGCGCAACCGCGCGCAGAATAGGCAGAGCCAGGGATTGTCCCCTTATTCGCCCGCGTTGAGGACGCCCTGCTCCGGCTCGGGCGGCTCGCCGGTCAGGCTTTGCAGGGCATCTTTTGCGCCGGCGATGGCGTCAGACGCGCCCAGCGCAATCCGCACCTGGGCATGGCGCGTTTCGTCGAGCTTATAGCCCCACATGGCAAAGCCGCCGATCAGCACGCACAACACTGGCGGCACGAGGTAACAGGCCTGAAGCCCCCAGATCGCGTCGGGCGTGTTCACGGCACCCTCGGTCGGAATGAATCCGAACATGGGAAGGATCGCGTACGCGACGCCGACCGAAAGCGTCCCGCCGATCTTGTTCGTGCTCGTCACCAGCGCGTACAGCAAGCCCGTGCGATCCTTGCCTGTTTCCAGCCGCACTTCATCGCTCACGTCGGCGATCATGGCGCGCACCAGAAAGCCGAATGCGCTGGCAACGAAGCCGACCATGAACATCGCACCCATCATGGGGACAAAGTGCGCCCTTGGCAGCAGGAGCAGCGCCGACTGGGCCACGACATAACACAGACTTGCGATGCGAATGGTTTGATGCTTTCCGAAGCGGCGCGCCACGCGCGCCCAAAAACTCGGCGCGAAAAGGCCTGCCACGATGTAGAAAAGCAGAAGAATGTTGGCCTGCGGCAGCGTGTAACCGCGCGCCTGCTCAAAGAAGAACAGATAGAGAGGCGCAGTAATTGCCGGGCCCAGAGTGCAAAACATATCCGCGCACATGATCCGCAGCATTTCCGGGCGCGCGACGAGCGCCAGATAGTCGCGAATGCCGAAGCGTTCCGTTTTCGTGACGACCGCTTTCTCCGGCTCGGGCGCAAAAAACACTGTTGTCAGGGCGCCCAGGATTATGGTCACAAAGATAAAGCAGCCCATGAGAGGCACACCCTTTAAGGGGGCGTTCTTCCAGAGCACGGAAATCACAATCGGCACGATGAGCACGCCAATCGCGCCGACGACGCCGACGGCCTGTATCCAGCCATAGACGCGGCTGCGCTGGTGATACTCTCCCACCAGCGCTGCGCCCCACGCCGCCTGCGAAAGCGTCAGCATCGAGTAGCCAAGGTAGAGGACGAGCAGCCAGCCGATCAGGTAACCGGTGCCGACGCCCTTGTCGGGAAAGTAGACCATCCAGACGGTGAACAGCAGAACGGGCGCCGACGCGGCAAGCCATGGCCGGTACTTTCCGAACGGGGTGCGCGTCCAGTCCATCGCCATCCCGAGAAGCGGATCGAGTGAGATGTCGAGCAGGCGCACAGCCATGAAAGCGCCACCCACAGCCGCAAGGCTGATGCCGATATGACTGGCATAGTAATTGGTGAGATAGACACCGAGCGTCGTGACGAGCGCACCGACGGGGAGAGCCCCGGCGGCGAAGGTTGCAATTCGTCCGGTCGCAATGGGCGCTGCTGCCGCGGCCGGCGGCGCTTGGGTATCCATTCGGTCACTCCCAGTGTCGCCTCTGGTGGGCGTTGGCGCCAGTCAGAGGGTTTTTGGGCCGAAGCGCAACTGAAAACATCCGTTTGCGTGAGCGTCTCAAGTGCGTTTGCGCCGTGCCGGCAACGCGCTAGGCTGGATTGTCGCAATTAGCGGAATTCGGCTTGATCGACGCAAAGCCCGCCAACACGCATCCGGTCGTCTATCTCGTACTCTGCACGCCCTTCGGTGCGACCAGCGGCTATGTGATCGTCACCCTCGCCTACCTGTTGTCGCATGCGGGCGTGAACATGGGCGCCGTGGCCGGGCTGGTGGCGATCAGCCTGCTCCCGCAATCCTGGAAAGCGCTATGGGCTCCGGTCGTAGACACGACCTTGTCGAGCAAAAGCTGGTACCTTATCGCCGCGCTGGTCACCGCGATCAGCCTTGCCGCGATCGGATTTTTTCCGGCGGGCCCGTCGACACTGTCCATCATCACGGCACTGGTGTTCCTGAACAGCGTGGCTGTGAGCTTTCTGGCCATGGCGGCCGAGAACCTGATGGCGCACGCGACCAGTCAAAGTGAGAAGGGACGAGCGGGGGGATGGTACCAGGCGGGTAATCTGGGTGGATCGGGATTAGGCGGAGGCGCTGCCCTGTGGATCGCTCAGCGCTCCGCGTTCGTCTGGCTGCCAGGTGCCGCGATGGCCGTCCTCTTTCTGCTCTGTTGCCTCGCGCTCCTCTTCGTATCCGAACCTGACCAGGGACACCGAAAGCTTCGTTACGCGGAAACGCTCCGCGATCTCGGACTGGATGTCTGGACCACGGCCAAATCGCGCGCCGGATTTCTGGCACTGTTGATTTGTTTTCTTCCCATTGGATCGGGCGCGGCGTCTGGTTTGTGGGCCGCGGTCGCTGGCGATTGGCGCGCCGGGGCCGATACGGTGGCCCTGGTCAACGGTGTGATGGGCGGGCTCGTCTCGGCCCTCGGCTGCATCATCGGCGGCTATTTGTGTGATCGCATGGACCGAAAATTCGCCTACGCACTGTTTGGCGTCTTCCTGGCCGTGGCGACGCTGATCATGGCAGCGGCCGCACGCACAACGACGATGTTTGTCCTTTTCACGATGCTGTATGCGTTCATCCAGGGCTTCAACTACGCCTCGTTCAGCGCGGTCGTGCTGGAAGCGATCGGCCGCGGGGCGGCTGCGACGAAGTACAATCTCTACGCATCGCTCTCCAACATGCCGACGGCCTACATGACGATTTTCGACGGCTGGGCTTATGAGCGCTGGCATGCGAACGGATTGCTCGGTGCCGATGCGATGGCCGGGCTTGCCGCAGTTGCATTCTTCGCCGTGGTGTCCGCCGTCACGCGGCCGCGGATCGTGCTGGCGACCTAGTCGTGGCGGCCCAATTCGCTCACGCCTCGGACGTGCGCAACGTTTCGTGGTAATACTTTCGAAATTGCAGCGTCGCTTTGTCCGTCGCCACAGACGGTTCGACACCCGCCGGCGGAATCTCCATTGCTCCGGATGATTCAACAACGGCCTTGTCCTCGTCGGCGATATAGCCGTTCATCCAACTGAACCAGGGATTGAGGACGCGCGGCGTCGCGAAATCGCGCGAACCCACGACGATCAGTCTGGTACGACCTTCCTGCGCCGGCACGACCAGGGCGTGGATTCGCAGGTGTTTTCCCGGGATCGGAATGTTCAACACCATCACATTGGGGCGGAAGAATTCGAGGAATGCCGGGCTGGATTCGCCATCGAGACTTGCCTTGGCCCTGCCGCCAGACGGCGTGTCTTCCCATGAAATTTCCATGCGCGAATTTGCTGTCATGCGCTGACGATAGATTCGCCCGATCGTGCGCCGGTGAACGAATGGCAGGTGCGGGCTGTCGAGCATATTCTCCATGGCCCGTGTCCAGTGGCAGTTCCATTCGCGCTCGACATAAATTCTCACCAGCCCCGTTGCGTTGAGGCTTTCCGGCACGACCGGCTCAACCGGAGCATCGGCACCCGGGGCTGTGTAGATCCAGAGCATCTCTCCGATCTGGCGCACGGGCATCGCTCTTGCGCCGAGAAGTTCACGCTTGGCATCGGGATTGAGAGGTACGCATGTGTTTCGGCCCGATGTGTCGAACCGCCAGCCGTGGAAGGGACACTCCAGACAACCGTCGGCGCCCACCCGTCCGAGCGACAAGGCTGCCGCACGGTGCGGGCAGCGATCGGAAAGCGCACCTATCGTTCCGTCGACGCTGCGGAAGAAAACGATCGGCTCTCCGGCGACGACCACGCGAAGCGGTTTGCGCTTTAGCCGGCTGGCAAGCAGCGCCGGCGTCCAGACATGCGCGAATCCTTTGAACATGAAGCAGAAATCTCCCGGCGCCTGCGCTTGCTACGGCGGTCGCGGCAAGTCGGATCAGTATGCGCGCCAGATGGCAGCGAGCACTATGTTCCGCAAAATGTCTGAAGCACCACCTCATCCGGCCGGGGCGGATTGGCATAGGACGCGAACTGCGGCCGCTCGTCGAACGGCGCAGCAAGGACCTCGAGCAGTTCTTCGAATGGCGCAAAATCCCTGCGTTCCTGCGCTGCGGCTATCACAGCCTCGACGCGATGATTACGTGGGATATAGGCCGGATTTGTTGCCAGCATGATGGCCGTGCGGTCGCTGGCCGTCGCGCGTTCCTCGGACAGCCTCGTGCGCCACGTCGCGATCCAGGTATCAAAGTCACCGGGATTTTCGAACAAAGCACGGGCGGAACCGTCGCGGACACCGTCATTCGCCGCACAGTCACTCAACCGGCGAAAGAAGAGCGTGTAGTCAACCTTATTCGCCGCCATCTTCTCCAACAGATCGCCCACCAGCGCCACGTCGGCTTCGCGCTCTTCCATCAGCCCAAGCTTGCGGCGCAGGCCGGCGAAAACGGCTGACTCAAATGCAGCGGGATAGGTGTTGATTGCCGCACGCGCCGACTCCAGCGCCGCGTCCTCGTTTTCCCCGAGCAACGGCAGGAGCGCCTGCGCCAGCCGCACGAGATTCCAATGGGCTATTCGCGGCTGGTTGCCATAGGCATACCGTCCGCCGCTGTCGATCGAGCTGAACACCGTTGCAGGATGGAAGGCATCCATGAAGGCGCAGGGGCCATAGTCGATGGTCTCGCCGGAGACCGCCATATTATCCGTATTCATGACGCCATGAATGAAACCGACAAGCTGCCAACTTGCAACGAGCTTGGCGGTTCGCGCGATCACGGCATCTAGCAGCGCACGATAGGGCTGCGCTTCGTCGCGCAATTCGGGATAGAGTCTTGCGATTACATAGTCGGCCAGATGGCGCACACCCTCCACGTCGCCTCGGTTGCCGAAATATTCGAACGTGCCGATCCGAACGTGACTTTGCGCGACGCGGGTGAGCACGGCTCCGGGGAGCGGACCTTCCTGACGCAATATCTGCTCGCCCGTCGCGACGACCGCGAGCGAGCGTGTCGTGGCAATGCCCAGAGCCGACATCGCCTCGCTGAGGATATATTCGCGCAGCACCGGACCGAGCGCGGCCCGGCCATCGCCGTTACGGGAGAACGGTGTCGGCCCCGCGCCCTTCAGTTGAATGTCCCGGCGCACGCCGTCCTTGTCGCGCACTTCACCCAGCAGGATCGCGCGGCCGTCGCCAAGCTGCGGCACCCAATTGCCGAACTGGTGACCCGCATATGCCATTGCCAGGGGCTCGGCGCCCGCCGGAAGGAGGTTGCCGCCCAGCATGGCGACGCCGTCTTCGGACGCGAGGAAGTCGATATCGAGATCGAGTTGCCGGGCAAGCTCCACGTTGAGCTTTATGAGCTTCGGCCCGGCGACAGCGGTCGGCGAGAGCCGCGCGAAAAACCGCTCGGGCAGCCGCGCATAGCTATTGTCGAAGGCAAATGATCTGCTCACGGATTGAGGGGTCTCAGAGCGCTGCATACATACTAGCAGTTTGCCTTCGTTTCTGCGCTACACCCGCAGACCGACGCCCGCAAGCAGCTATTCCTCGGTATCGACGGTTGCCTGCATGGCCGGCGCATAGCGCGGGCCGCTGACGGTGCCAGCATTCACAAGCGCCTCCAGCCTCGCAACGACGTCGGAGCCAAGAACGATCTCTGCAGCCTGCGCATTTTCGAGCATGTGTTCGGGACGTGTCGTTCCCGGAATCGGCACGATGATCTTGTCCTTCTGCAGCAGCCAGGCGAGGCACAGTTGCGCCGGCGTGCAATCCGCCGATTTCGCCAGCACAGCGAACTTGTCGAACAGCTTTAAATTGGCTGCGAAAGCCTCACCCTGAAATCGGGGCATGCCTGACCGGAAGTCTCCCGGCTGGAATGCCGCCGCGTCGCGGACGCCGCCGGCGAGAAAACCGCGGCCGACAGGACTGAATGCCACGAATGCAACGCCCAGTTCGCGGCACGCATCCAGCACCGCAATTTCCGGATTGCGCGTCCAGGGCGAATATTCCGTCTGCAGCGCCGCGATGGGATGAACCGCGTGCGCCTTGCGCAAGGTCGCGGCAGAGACTTCCGACAGGCCGATGCTCCTGATCTTTCCGGCGCGCACCAGATCGGCCAAAGCACCGACGCTGTCCTCGATCGGCACCCGCTTGTCCCAGCGGTGCAGGTAGTACAAATCGATCACATCGACGTTAAGGCGCGCGAGGCTTTCATCGCAGGTCTTCTTCAGACGCTCTGGCGAGCCGTTCAACTCGCGTTGTTCGCCATTGGTCATCCCGCATTTCGAGGCAAGCACAAACTCATGCCTTCGGCTCTTGAGGACCTCGCCGATCAGCCGCTCATTGTGTCCAAGGCCGTAAACGGCAGCCGTGTCGAGAAACGTATAGCCGGCGTCCAGCGCGCCTTTCAGCACCCGCTCGGCCTGCTCGCGCGGAGGCGGGGGACCATAGGCGTGGGACAGGCTCATGCAGCCAAGGCCAATGGCCGAAACCTCAAAGGAACCAACACGGCGCTTTTGCATCGGAAAACTCCACATTCGGCCACTCGCGGCCGGATGGGAGTACTTAGCAGAATTTTTCGTGGGCGGAAGTTCGCTCGACGGCTTACGCGCTACTGGGTGCGCACGGCCCTGGTAGGCTGCCAGACCGCCGACATCATCCGGACATCGCGGGAATTGCCGAACATGCTGGCAGAGTTGACCATGATCTGCTGCATGGCCGTTCCGACTGATCGGGTGATGGCCTTCGGCGCGTCCTGGCAAATGATGCCCGCGTCGGAGTCGGCGCCGGAATCGGCCGAGAGACGTTTTTCAAGCAGCACGCTGCCCGGTGTTCGCACGGTCATCGTCGCGTCAAGCTCGACACTGACATTGACCTTCGCCGTCAGCGACGTCTGATTGAACGTTACGTTGGGCGTGAACGCCAGTTCGCCGAATTCGATTTGACCCGAATATCCGCGGGACTTGAGTTCTGCTCCGGTAAGTTTGTGGTCGGTGACCACAATTTCGTCGGCGACCTGACGAAACACCTGGACGAGCGAGCGTTGAAACGTCGTGTTCATGTCGATGGGATAGTCGAACGCGCCGCACGCAAAACCTGGCGGGTCGATATGCGCCGTCAGGACCTGGTTGTCGATCACCAGGGCCCAGGTTCCGTTGACCTTGTACGTAAAGCCCGACGGAACTTCAAGCGTCGGCATGGCAGGCGGCGCGACGTCATACGTGCAGGCGCCAAGCGCAGCGGTCAGCGCAAGTATTGCGATCCGCCGCGCCTGATTCATGGAAGAATTTTGTGGGCAGGCTTTATGATGCATAGCGAAGGGAGCGCCGCTCGATTCCGGATCCCATTCTCCGCGGTTGTGGTTAATGCGGCCTTAAGTCTGCGGCGCGCTGCCCGCGGGAGTTTCGGGAATCCTCGCTTTGCCGCGAAGCCCTGCGAAGAGGCTTGCGGCACCCAGGCCACCCGTCACCAATTGCGCGACATCGGCAACCGAATCCGGCAGCAGCCAGGACGACAAGCCGAACCCGAGCGTGCAGACGATCGAAAGCGTGCGCCACGGCTCGCGGAACGACCGCTTATGACGCTTGCGCGCGGCTTTCCATTCCTCCAGCTCACGGTCGACGTCCACGACTCTTTCACTTGGCGGCGGCAGCAGACTTGGCGGCTGGGTTGCGTCTTCAACCGAAGATACCGATCCGACTTGAGCAAGCGCCGCTTCTGGACGCTGTTGCTCACGCTGCGGTCGCCGGCCAAAGGTCCTTTTGGGCTGCATCGAGCATTCCAGGCAATACTCCGCATTCTCGCGCCAGTGGGCTTATCGTGTGATTAACAAAAAGCTACGAGTTTTACTCTCACGCGGGCGATGTCGGCTAAGTCTCCCGGGGAACCGCGATACTCAGAGACCGCCCAGCAGGACGTACTTGATCTCGAGATAGTCCTCGATCCCATACTTGGAACCTTCGCGGCCGATTCCCGATTCCTTCATGCCGCCAAAGGGAGCGACTTCGGTCGATATGATGCTTTCGTTAATGCCGATGATTCCGTATTCAAGGGCTTCGGACACGCGCAGTACACGGCCGACATCCCGCGCGTAGAAGTAAGCCGCAAGGCCATAGGCCGTGTCATTCGCAAGACGGATCGCCTCGGCTTCGTCTTTGAAGCGGAAGAGCGTTGCGACAGGTCCGAAGATTTCCTCCCGCGCGATCTCCATCGCGGGCGAGACTTTCGTCACAATGGTTGGCTCGAAGAAGGTGCCGCCCAGAGCGTGACGATGCCCGCCGGTTACGATCGTGGCGCCTTTCGAGACCGCATCGTCTAATAGCCGTTCGACTTTTGCCACCGCCCTGGAATTGATCAGCGGTCCCTGGGTGACGCCATCATCGGCTCCGTTTCCGACCTTCAGCTTTGCTACGCGCGCCGCGAGTTTTTCGGTGAAGGCGTCATGGACTTTGTCCTGCACCAGAATCCGGTTCGCGCAGACGCACGTCTGACCCATGTTGCGATATTTGGACAACATCGCGCCGTCGGCAGCCGCATCCAGATCTGCATCATCGAACACGATGAAGGGCGCGTTTCCACCTAGCTCGAGAGAAACCTTTTTCACGGTCGTCGCGCATTGCGCCATCAAAGTTTTGCCGACCGCCGTCGAGCCGGTGAATGTGAACTTGCGCACCAGAGGATTCTGCGTCAGCGCCCGCCCGACCTTGGAAGCCTTTGTCGAGGTGACGACGTTGAACACGCCCGGCGGAACGCCTGCGCGATGCGCCAGCTCGGCGAGAGCGAGCGCCGAAAGCGGCGTCTCTTCCGACGGCTTGACGACAAAGGTGCAGCCTGCTGCCAGAGCCGGTGCGCATTTGCGCGTGATCATCGCGTTGGGAAAGTTCCACGGCGTAATCGCGCCGACGACGCCCACCGCTTCTTTCAAGACGAGTATCCGCTTGCCCGCGGCATGTGTCGGGATCACGTCGCCATAAACGCGCTTGCCCTCTTCGGCGAACCACTCGATGAACGAGGCGCCATAGCCGATTTCACCGCGCGTCTCGGCCAGCGGCTTGCCCTGCTCGGCAGTCATCAGGCGCGCAAGATCCTCCTGGTTCGCCATGATGAGGTTGAACCAGTTGCGCAGAATTGCGGCGCGCTCCTTGGCCGTCTTTGCCTTCCACGCGGGAAACGCGCGTGCGGCGGCGGCGATGGCCCTGTCGGCGTCGGCTTCGTCCATGTCGGCGACGGTGGCCAAATGCTCGTGCGTCGCCGGATTGCGAACCTCGAAACGCTCGCCCGATTTCGCTGCCTGCCAGCCGCCGTCAACATAGGCGTCGCTGCGGAGCAACGCCGAGTCCTTCAGGGTCAGAGACATTGTATGTTCCTAAGAGAGAAAAATTCCTCTCAGGTAATCGTTGAGCAATCGGCCGTCCGGATCAAGTGAGCGCCGCAGATCGAGGAAATCCTTCCACTTCGGATACATGGCCGCGAAGTCCGCACCTCTCAAGGAGTTGAGTTTTCCCCAATGCGGTCGGCCGCCATGCCGCCGCAAGATCGGTTCGATCAACTGGAAGAGAAACTCGTACTCGTCCTTGTAGTAAGTGTGCACGGCGATCGATCCGCGCGGTCCGCCCTGGAAAGGCGAAAGCCATGCGTCGTCGGGAGCGATGCGTCGCGCCTCGATCGGGAAAAAGATGTCGTGCCGCTCCCGCTCGATCGTCTCGACGACTTCGCGAAGTGCCGCGAGTTGCGCATCCGCCGGCAGATGAAATTCCATCTCGTTGAAGCGCACCGGCCGCTCGGTCGACAAAAGCTTCCAGCCGTCATCGACCGCCTCCTCGGGATTGGCCTGCGAGGACGCCAACAACACGCGCGCCGCGGCTTTGCGGACCGTGTTCGAGAAGCTGAACAGATTTCTGAGCGCCTTGAGCGCTTCAAGGAACTGGCTGTCCGTTTCCGGCCCGCGCGGGCGCGCCGGCTCGTTGGTTTCGTCATGAGTGATATTGGCCGCAAGGCCGGTGAACGGCACGGCGTAGAATTCGAAGTTACGGTGCGTGCTCCAGCGCTGCTCGGCGGCGGCAAGCGTTTCCTCGAACGATTCGAGCCAGACACGTCGATGCAGGCGGCGGCTCGGAATTGTTGTGAGGCGCGCCTGCACGATGATGCCGAGTGAGCCGAGCGATACGCGCGCGGCATCAAAGAGATCCGGATTCTTGTCCTTGCTGCACTCGACGATGTTTCCGTCGACGGTCGCAAGGCGCAGGGCCGTCACGTCGCCATGAATGGCGCGCAGATGCTTTCCCGTGCCGTGGGTTGCCGTGCCGAGCGCACCGCCAAGCGACTGCTTGTTGATGTCGGGCAGGTTCGCCATGGCACGGCCGTGAGACGCGAGTGCCGGCCCAAGATCGCCGAGTCGCGTCCCGGCCCACACCGTCGCCTGATCACCCTCGACCGCGGTGACACCTGACATCGCGTCGAGCGACAGAAGCGTGCCGTTCGTCGGCACGAGCGGCATGAAGGAGTGTCCTGCGCCCACGGCGCGAACGGGAGCGGGCGATGTCTTCAGACGGTGCGCCAGTTCGTCCTCGGACGCCGGAGCGATCCTCGATTGCGGATAACTGTGGCGAATGCCGGACCAGTTTCGCCACACCACATGGCCCTGTGCATCGGTCGCGGGTGGCGCGGCGGGTTCGGGCGGGTCATACTCGGCTACGGAGATGCCGACAGCGCCTGCGCCGACGACGACCGCGCCGGCTCCGGCGGCGAACAGGGCTGCACGTCTGGATATTTTCATTTGTCCTCCTGGTCCGCCATGAAGCGGATCAGCTTTTCGTAGTCCGCCGGCGTGCATACCGCACATTGTCCGCCCGCCGGCATGGCCTGGAATCCGACAATCGCATGGTCGCGCAGCACGCCGAGTCCTTTTGCCCAACGAGGGTCCCATGCGCCGTGATCGTGCACGAGCGGTGCGCCGGAGCCCGGGGTCGCGTGACAGGCCTTGCAGCTATGTTCGTACATCGCCGCGAGGCGCGCATCGGCCGGCTTCAGCGCGGCCAACTGCTCCGGGGTCGGCGGACCGGAATCGCACCCCGACAAAAGGGCGATCGACGTTGCGCAGAGTGCGATACGAACTGTCCCCTTCACGCGCCGCGCCCTCTCATTGTCGGCCGAGACTAAGCGCTCAAGCCGCGACTGGGAAAGTCGGCCAGCGCGCGACAATCTCGCCGCCGTCATAGATCGCCAGATCGCCGAATTGAAGGAAAGTGCCCTCGCTCTCGCGCGGGCGAAAGAAGATGAAATCGTCCTGTTTGAGATCGACTCGCGATGAGCCGGTCAGCATTGCGCGACCGCCATACAGCGAACTGAATTCGAGGCCTGGGGGCGAGACGGGTTCAGCATCACCATAGCCGCCATAGGCAAAGAATGCCTTGCGGCTGTTCGGATCGATGGCGGCGATCAGGCCCGACAGCGACTCGATCGTGGGAATGCGCGCAGGGTCCAGCGCTTTGAGGACTGGCTCGGCAATGAATGCAGCCGGAACGTGGCGCGACAGGGTATCGAGATCGAAGTCCAGAGGTTTGACGAAGCCGGAACCGAGCGCGACCTCGTTGGCCGCCTTGTCGTCCAGATGCAGCATGTAGGTCGGACTGCCGGCGGTGTTGAGCGTCAGTCTGTCGGGATCCCGCCCAAGTTTTGATCCAAGTACGGCGCGCGCGTCGGCATAGCGTTGCTTGACGTGCGCGAGTTCGGATTGCGGGAACGGTACTCCCACGACCTGCGCGTCATAGCCCATCAACCCCGTCACTTCGACGCGTTTTTCGGTCCTGGCGATGTCCAGAATTTCGCCGACCGCATCCGCATCGGGCAAGCCGCCGCGATGCAGACCGACATCGATCTCGAGGTTGATCCTCAACTGGGCGCCACGCGCTTGCGCAACCGCTACGTACTGGTGAAGCCGCTTCGGACTATCGACCAGCCATTGCGGGTGCGCCGCCGGAACCGGACTGTCCGCGTGCCGCTGCAGGAACGCATCGACCTGCATGGCTGGCAAAGGCCGGCCGAGCAGAACGTCCGAAGCCGGCTGGGAGCGCACCATTTCGTCGAGCATGACGCCGTTGAATACCATGAGGCGGTTGGTACCCGTGCCGGTCATCACGGCCTGCAGCAGCGCCGGTGCCTGGAGGGACTTCGTGACGATGCGCAATGCCAGCCTGGTCGGTGCAAGCGCCTCACGCACGGTTTTGATGTTCGCGTCCAGCCTCTGGCGATCGATAACCAGTGTCGGTTGCGCAATGCCCGCGCGCTTCAGCGCCGCCGAGATGCCGGCGAAATAGGGCGAGTGGCCGCCTGCTCCATTGTCGCCCGGCCGCAGCGCGATGCCGGCGCCGACCGCGATCGCGCCGCCGGCGAGCAACATCGTCCTGCGGGAGACGCGTTTCATGCCGTCGTCAGTCGGCGTAGCTGGCGGCGCGCTTCTGCATGTTCGACATCACCGCTTCGACCTGATTCGGCGAACCGATGAGCGCGCCCTGCTCCTTGCTCTCATGCACCAGGATCGTCTTCTGGTCGGCATCGCCTGCCAAATTCAGCAGGCGCTTGCCGGCGCGGATCGCATCCGGATTCTTGCCGGCAATTTCGATCGCCATCTTCATCGCATCGCCATGCGGATCGGTCGATACCCGGGTCGCAAGGCCCATCGTGAGCGCTTCCTCGCCGGTGAAGATGCGTCCGGTATAGGTGAGCTCGCGCGCAACATCATCGCGCAACAAGCCCTTCATCAGCACAAGCCCGGCCATGTCGGGAACAAGGCCCCATTTGATCTCGAGCACCGCCATGCGCGTGTCGGGAGCAACGATGCGTATGTCGGGACCCAGCGCGAGCTGGAAACCGCCGCCAAAGGCAACGCCATGCACAGCGGCGATCACGGGAACCGGAATTTCGCGCCAGACCATCACGGCATGCTGCGCGCGGTTCGAGCCGCCAGCCGTGCGCGGCATGTTAATCAGTCCGGCGCCGCCGCTTCGCTCTCCCGACGCCATCTTGCCGAAATTGCCCATGTCGAGACCGGCGCAGAATGCGCGCCCTTCGCCGGAAAGCACCACGGCGCGCAGACCTTTTTGCGTCTTGAGCTTTTCACCGGTTTCGACGAGAGCGGTGAACATGGCATCGTCGAGCGCGTTCATCTTGTCCGTGCGCACCATGCGTACGTCGGCGACGCCGTCCTTCATTTCGACGCGAATCCGGTCTTCCATTGCAATTTCTCCCCACAGATTTGCGCGAAACCTGCGAGCGCCGGGCGAGCAAGTCAACTGCCTGCGGGAAGTATCCGGCTTGAGCCCGCGAGGCGCGCCAAAACCGTGGCCCCGCTTGGGAAACTTTGGGGTCGATCAGGCGGACAGGAAGCGTCGCATCAGCGTCTCGGCGCCCGAAGGATCATCGCGATGTACGCCATGTCCCGCGCCTTTGAAGACCTTCAACTCGCCAACTCCCTTGGGCAAAGATGCGAAGATTTCCTCAGAACAAACCACTGGCGTGATCGGATCGTAGTCACCGACCGTGATGAGCGTGGGGCAGCGGACATTCGCGAGCCCGGCGCGCGCGTCCATGCCGCGCATTTCGCCCAGGGAAAAGTGGCGTGTCGTCTCTCCCCGCACGATGGCGCGGCGGCGTGCGGCGGACTGGTCTTCGCCGCCCGGCGGATTGTACAGCGGCATGCACACCGCCATGTATTCCGCCATCGCCTGCTCATCCGTCGACGTCCAAAAGCGTTCGGCGGCCGCCCGCGCCTTGGGTCCGCCACGTTCCTCCATCATGCGATACGTCACGTCGAGCCGGATGCGCGCTGCGGTCGATGACAGAATGAGCTTGGAGGGATGCTCCGGATGCCGGCCCGCATAGGCCATCGCAACCATGCCGCCAAAGGAATTGCCGAAGACGACCGGCTTCTCGATGCCGAGGACGTCGCACAGGCTTTTCACATCATCGCCCCACTGCGCCAGCGTCCAGGTCTCGATCTCACCGCTCGAGCGGCCATTGCCGCGGTGATCGATATAGAGAACCTGGTGTGTGTCCGCGAAGCGATCGAAATACGGCCGCATTGTCGAGTGATCAAAGCCGGGACCGCCATGCATCACAATGAGGGTCGGCTTTTCGGTCATGCGCTCGCCATCGATCGCAAGCTTGGATCCGACGGTGTCGAAGAAAATGCGTGCGCCGTTGACGGTTACGAACATCCGGGATTTCCCATTTGGATTTTTCTGCCGAAAGACTTCACCCCAACGCGCCGCGGATGCC